>Ga0209582_1000174_pt1 | contig 62284 bp, 42 predicted proteins | sample KloWWTmetKNB5Kit_FD_187176 | JGI IMG/M metagenome (GOLD analysis project Ga0209582, IMG submission 187176) | Active sludge microbial communities from Klosterneuburg, Austria, studying microevolution and ecology of nitrifiers - Klosterneuburg... | ecosystem: Engineered > WWTP > Aerobic digester >...
ATCTCTAGCTGATGACTGAGTTTTTTCTTTGAAAGCATGGATTAAAATTGCCGCATTTTCAGCAATCTTTGAAAACTTCTGGCAACTCTTTTCAGCACATCTTTGACACACTTATTTGATAATTAACGAAAAATGAGTTTTTGAGGGTTGACTAATTACTCTGAATGCTGCACCTGCTCTAAAACCCTGCGCATGACTACAAACGCTGATTAATAAAAGAAAGTAAAAGGAAAGCTGTAATTGATGATTAAATTTCATTTTTTTCGATAAGCACTCTAATTAATTTTTTATCTATTTTACCCACACTAGTTTTTGGAATTTCTTTTACAAATTTCACTATATCCGGCACTGCCCATTTGCTAATTTGGCCTGTGTCCACAAATTGTTGTAAATGGTTTTTCAAATCTTCATTAGAAACATTCACCCCATCACCCAATACAACCAATGCCAAAGGTCGTTCGCCCCATTTTTCATCGGGCACACCAATGATGGCGGTTTCTTTTACACCCAGATAGGAGGAGATCAAACTTTCTATGGCTAGGGATGAAATCCATTCCCCACCTGATTTAATGACATCTTTTTTTCTGTCGCAAATAACCACGGTTCCATTGGGTTCCACCCAGGCCATGTCACCGGTATGCATATATCCAAATTGCCAGAGTTCTTCGCTTCGTTCCGTTTCTTTGTAATAGGTTTGCGTGAGCCAGGGAGCACGTACTACTATTTCACCTACTGTTTTTCCATCAAATGGAAGAAAGTTTCCTGCGTCATCCATCAATTTTAGATCAACAAATAAAATAGGCCTGCCGGTCTTTATTCTTTCGGCTGTAGCTTCTTCTATAGTCAATGTGTTTAATGTATCAGTAGGTATATACGGCAACGTAAGTACAGGACAGGTTTCGGACATGCCATATCCTGAAATGATATCAATGCCTAAGTCGAGGGTAGATTTTGCTAAGCCAAATGGTAGGGCAGAGCCTCCAATAATCACCCGAAAAAAGGAAAGGTCTAATGATTTTACTTTTGGATTATTTACCAAAATGCCCAAAATGGTAGGCACACAATGCGAAAAACTTACCGTGTGCGTAAGGATTAATTTCATGAGCATTTCTGGCTCATAAGGTCCCGGATAAACCTGTTTCATTCCAAGCATGGTAGCTACATAAGGCATTCCCCAAGCATGTACATGAAACATAGGAGTAAGTGGCATATAAACATTGGTGGAATGAATCCTTACCGGCGAATCTATGGCACACAAGGAATTGGCCACAACCATTGTATGCAGCACCAACTGACGATGCGAAAAACAAACCCCTTTGGGTTGCCCTGTGGTTCCTGTGGTATAAAACAAAGTGGCCATCGTATTTTCATCCATATCTGGAAAAGAATATTCATCCTTTTGCCGGCTCAGTAATTCTTCATACTCGCCCGATAAAAAAGAAACATCATCAAGTGCTGCCTCATCATCCTTTAGCAAAACATATTTTTCAACGGTGGTGAGTGTGCTTTTTATGCCGATGATTAATGGCAGCAATGTTTTGTGACAAAACACTACTTTATCCTCGGCATGGTTCATAGTGTAACTAATCTGTTCCGGCGAAAGCCTGTAATTGATGGTATGCAACACCGCACCAATCATAGGAACAGCAAAGTAAAGCTCTAAATAACGATGACTATCAAAATCTAGCACGCCAACAACATCACCAGCTTTTACGCCTAATTCTCTTAAAGAATTGGCCAATTTTGACACACGGCTGTGCAGGTCTCTGTAATTCATTTTATACAGATCCCTATAATGAATCTCCTTTTCGGGTTCAAAATGCAGGCACTGATCCAGAATTGATTTAATTAACAATCCCGGGTTATATGCCGATTTTGTAGGCGTGATAAGTAGAGGCGTACCCATTGTGTTATCTTCCTTTGTTCTTAAAGTATTGTTTTTGTATTGGTGAGAAACACACGGGAACTTACTGTATAATCGCCACCATTGGCATCCTTATATTTTAGATCCACATAGAAAGCATGATATCCGGTTTTGGGAAGATTTTCTACCACTTTGAATTTACCTGTATGTGAAATATTCAAATCGCGGCTTTCCCATTTTTCATTTCGGAAATCATGATCGGTAGAGTTGGCATACCATACTTTGGCTCCTAATAATTCATCCTTTGTGGCACGCATGGAAACCCTAATGTTTTTCTTTTTGATTTTGGTTTTCCAACTGTCTTCGGGATAGGCCTCATTCTTTAAGGTGATACCAAAGAAAGCACTTAATGCAGCAAAAGCCGAGACACCACCGCCCAAATTATGACCTGCATTGGGCACATAATGAATTAGGTTTTTGCCAGGAATTTCGTTAAGATAATTCTTGACATTGTCCACTACCCAATACTCATCATTAGTTCCCATAAAAAGCAATTTAGGTTTATCAAGATATTTTCTATAGGAATAAGGATCTATCATTTTCACAATAGCATTACCCGACTCGCTGCGGATATCATCCAGTATGCCCAGTTTCACATAGTCTTCAATTTGCTCACTGTATTTACCATAAGCCTCAACTTGGTAAGTGAGGTTTTTGGGCATGTTCAAAATGTCTATAACCATTGGCCCCAGGGCTTTCACACGATCGTCCATTGCACTGGTAAGCCAGGTTGTCCAGCCTCTTTTGGAGGCCCCCGAAACTACAAAACGAGAAACGGCATGGTTCTTTTTTTCTTTCATAAATTGTTGAATGGCATCCATGCCTCTTACCGCACTTTTCACCATCGGAAACAGTAAAGGTTTTGAGTAATCCTTATCGTTTTTAAAGTCGTGAAGTGTTTTTGAAATCAAGGCATCTTCCGTAAGTCCATTGTACAAAGGCTGGTTGGGAACCTGATTGATAACCGCAACGGCGGCTTTGTTTTTTACAGCCATATTGGAAAAGAAGAAATTGAGTTTGTCATCTGCTTTTTTCCATTTTGGCATTCCTTCCTTCACACTACCGCCTGTTATGAAAAGCAACGCACCGTCATATTTGTTATCAGTAGGTACGAAAATACTCAATTGATGTTTCCAAGTTATATTTTGCCAGACCTGCGAGGTAAGCAAAATATTATACGTGGTAACGTTTTCTTCCTGAAGCGTATCTTTTATTTCCCAGTGAAAACTTTTATCGCCATTTTGAAGATAGGATTCCAGGGCATTATCCGGCGTAATATTGGATTCGGAATTTCCCCGCTGTGCGGTTGCTACAGCAAGAAAAAGAAAGGGAAGTAAAAATGATAAAGTAAATTTTGACCAAATAGAATTCATAATAAAAGTTTTTCGGATTAAAATCATATGTATAAAGTTAAATAAATTACCATGGTTTTGAAGTACCCTGTATCAGCCACATTTTCGACCAGGGACTATTTTTATTTCCATCGGCTCCAAAGGCGGAATAGGGTGTGGTTTCTAATTTGCCTGAGGCTGCGGTTTCGTTGGTTTCATTTTGTTCTTGTTCATCCTTTGGATAATAAAATCTTACAGGCAATACAGGTGCGAGGGTATGACCTTGAACACCCTTTATTTGTGGAAATCCGGTACGTCTGAAATCGAACCACGCTTCAGTGGCATTGGACCAGTTGGCAATCCATTTTTGGGTGATAACCTGTTGCTGAGTGCTATTGAATTTTACGGATGGCTGTGCAATATAGGCTGCATAAGCACTACTTATTCCCCAGGCATCAAAGGAAGCCTTAACCCCTGCATTGTAGGCTGCTTCTGCATTTCCAGTTGCCCATCCTTTTATGGCTGCTTCGGAAAGAATGAACTGCACTTCGGATGCTGAAATTAACCTTGATTTAAGCAGGGTTCCTTTTGCACTTTGGTAAATATCGTTCAGCCAAGAAACATGTGGGTTTTTGGATGCCTGATTAAGGTCGGGACTTAAATTGTAAGCTTGGGGTCCGGTCAGTGCAATCGGTAGTCCAACATAATTAGGATCCTGATTGATTTGATCTAAAGTCAATCCTCGGGAAGTTACAATGTCCGGTGATATAACACGCACTTTCCTGCTTTCCCCATTCACAACGGTATCTTTTATTTTGTCATAACCGGGAGGCAGATTTTCATTCACCAATAAAAATATTTGAACCTTATTGGCCCAAAGTGAAATTCTGGGGTCTTTGAAACTTAGGAGCGTTCTTACAAAAGTATCAGCCATTTTTATTCTTCGATAGTTGGATGCATCAGTTCCGTCATAGGTAACATTGGTAGGCCAGGAGTCGCCCTGGCCATTGCCTGCAAATGCCATAGTAGCATCATCTGCGGCAGCGGTAATAATTGGGAACTGTGCCGGACTGGATACAATTTTTTCAACACCGGCTTTTGCAAAAGCTGCTAATTTATCTGACAAACGCATGTAGTACCTTAATGCCAGAGAGTTGGCTAATTTTCTCCACTTAGTAGGGTCGCCCTGATAAAAAACATCCACACTTCCTAATTTATTGGCATAATCATTTTTTGATTTTGATAAAAGTGTATTGGCTTTTTCCAAATTAGCCAGTATGTCTTTGTAAATAGATTCCTGATCCTGATAAACCGGGAAGGTATTTTCATTGCCCCCTTTGTCTCCCTGCAATGCAGCAGTATAAGGAATGTCGCCATACAGGTCGGTGAGTAATCCAAAAACCATTGATTTCATTACTAAGGTAATGCCCTGAAGCAATTCATCGTTTGATGCCAGGGCTTTGTTATACACAAACTGATTGTTTCTTAGGATTGAATAATAGTCCGACCAATCGTTGCTACCTCCCCAGTCATACTGGTTATGGCCACCGGCCCAACCGTCCTTTTGAGTGTATTGCATTACGCCGGCTACATCGCCAAAACCTAAGTTGGCAAAGGCTTTCCCCGTTTCGGTAAGCACTGTGGATATAACCAGATTAGGGTTGGCTGTTTCGGGATCGGCGCCATTGGGGTTTTCATTTAATTCTTTGAGGTGCTTCGTACATGAACCCAGCGAAAGAATTATCATAATGAAAAGCGATGCATAAATATATTGTATAGTCTTCATGATTATGTCGTTTTCAGTTACTTAAAAAGTTACGTTTAATTTTATTCCTATTGGTAATACCCATGGAGTTACATTGTATCTTTCTATGCCTTGCTTAAATTGTATACCACCCCCTTGAAGGTCGGAACTAACCTGGAATGCGTTTTCAGGATCAATGCCAATTTTTGCTTTTGTCCAAAGGATGATGTTTCTGCTGTAAACAGAAATAGATGCATTTTGAAGCCTTAGTGAGTTGGCCAATTTTTGTGGCAATCCAAATCCTAAAGAAATTTCTCTAAGTTTTATGTAAGATGCCGAGAACATAGAAGGCTGCATGAAATCCCATGGATTGGAAGCTGCATAAGGCAACGGCCTTGTAGCATTAGGATTATTGGGATCGGCACCCAGCACATTTTCACCGAGATTTTCTGCATAGCCAGTTGGGTTGCCCTGTGCATCGTAACCAGTTGCATATACACCAGGAATGAACACCCCACCATAAGGAAGTTTGATGCCGCTAAACTCAAATGGATAACTGGTATGTTCGGGTGTAGGCCATCCCACTCTTGGGAAATTGCCATCTTTTACAATAATATATTTATCGGCATTTTCCACCAACCAGTCTCTCAGTTCTTTTCCGCTTCTGCTACCAGCATCTACAAATTGTTTGAATTGAAGGGAAGATCTGTAATCTTCGGTTCCATATCTATAGGTTTGAGATACAAACTGACCTCCGTTTCGCCAGTCAAAGCTCATACTCAAATTCCAGTTTTTATAGGAGAAGGAAGTTTGCAATCCCATTAAAAATTTGGGATTGAAATTGCCAATTTTGTTTCGGGTATTTTTTGCCGAAACGGCATCCCATTTGGCACCACCATCTTCTTCTATCAAAAGCGGCCAGCCATAATACTTGGATGATTTATCGGTTACTGTCTTTACCTGTGGTCCGTAAATGTCGCCAACTTCTTCACCTAAATAAGTCCAGGCACCACCTTTGGCATCTTCCCAAAAAGTGAAATAAGGCATTTCGTTAGCCAACTCCATTACAGTAGTTCTGTTGCGCGAGAAGTTCACATTAAGATCCCATCTGAAATCATTGGTAAGTACCGGAGTTCCGCCTAAACTTAATTCAATGCCCTTGCTTCTCAATAAACCTGCATTGATTTTTTTGGAGGTATAACCGGTGGAAGAAGTGAGCGAAGTAGTGAAAATCTGGTTCCTGTTATCTACCTGATAATAAGTGGCCGAGAAGTTCAAACGGTTTTTAAATAGATTCACATCAATCCCTCCTTCATAAGATGTGGCAATTTCTGGTTTCAAATCTGGATTAAGTAGTGTTCCGGAAGTAGAAAGCCTTGGAATATCACCCCAGGTTCCATAGTTGCCCAGCACACTTAATAGCTGATAGGGGTCGGTGTCATTACCCACCTGTGCCACACCGGCTCTTAGTTTGATAAGGTTTATTCTGGATGATGTAAGGCCTAGCATTTGATTGACCAAAAGGCTTATAGAGGTCGAAGGATAAAAATAAGGTGCGGCATTGGGCAGGGTACTGGACCAGTCATTTCTTCCGGTTACATCCAAAAATACCATTTCTTTAAAGTCAAAAGAAGCTGTACCATAAAGGCTGTTGATTCCTTTTTTATAAGAGTAACTATTGTAATCCAATGATGCAGGCAGAATGTTTTGAATGGTATAAATTCCCGGAACAATAAGCCCTGTACCATTTTTAGTAGCATTGCGCAGGGTGGAGCCTTTTTGAAAACGGGAGTTACCACCAGCTGACAATGAAAGGCCAAAAGCATCAAATTTGTTTTTGTAGGTTAATAAGAAATCGGCATTACTTTCAAATGACTTGATGCCAATTAAACCATAAGCACCTCTTGGATCTTTGGTATAACTGTTGGCAATCTTAAACTCTCTTTGTTCTGTAAGATTGTCCAAACCATAGCGTACAATCAGGCTAAGTTTTTTTAATATTTGCCAGTCGGCCCTTATGTTTCCGTACATTCTGTCTCTTACAAAACCATTGTCTATTTCATAGGCCAGAAAAAACGGGTTTTCAAAAACGCCATTGTAGGGAGTGCGCTGTTGCAATCCTACCTTACCGGGTTCCCAATAATCCCTTAAATCATTAATATCAATATGTGGCGATACTGCATACATCCATTGCAGGGGATTGGCACCTCGCTCGCTTGCAGGCCGGTTATTGGAGTTGTTTCTACTTAGGTCAATATTGGTGCTAATGCGCAACTTGTCATTTACCTTTAAAGAGGCTGCTACGTCAAAAGTATTTCGGAACAAATCAGAACCTGGAATAATTCCTTTGTTGGTCATATTGGAATAGGAGAGGCGGTAGTTCATAAAATCATTACTGTTGGCCATCGAAATTCCATTGGTACTGGTAATGCCTGTTTGAACAAAGTCTCTTGCATTATTGGGATGCGAAACCAGGGGTAATGGAATTTTTTTGCCATTAGAATCTAAAGGGCTGTTCCATTGTACTGCTTTGTACCCACGATCCAATTCACCACCCCCTGTGCCACCAACGTTTTCCTGAATTAACCCACCGAAGGGGTCAGTCAATATGTTTCCGGAAATTTCTATCGGTATAGCGGAAAATTGTCCCGAACCATACTTGGTTTGCCAATCCAGAAAGCGATAAGGTTTATCAAATACAGTACTGGAGGTTATGGTTACCGTCATTCGGTTTACGCCCTTTCCGCTTTTGGTAGTAATCAATACCACACCATTGCCGGCACGAGAGCCATAAAGAGCTGCTGCACTTGGACCTTTCAAGATCGTAACACTTGCTATATCATCGGGGTTGATGCTTGAAATGGCATTACCAAAATCCACACGGTTATCGTTACCCACCTGCGAAACGTTATTGAGCGAATTGCTGATAGGTACACCATCTACCACAAACAAAGGCTGGTTATCGTTGCTTAATGAATTAGCACCTCTTATAACAATACTTACCGATGAACCTGCACCTCCAGTTTGATTAATGGTAACACCAGGAACCTTTCCAGACATACTGTTCAACACATTTTCCTGTGCCACCCTGTTCATTTCTTTACCATCAATTTCTGCAACCGAATAGCCTAAGGATTTTTTATCTCTGGTGATGCCTAAAGCGGTTACTATTACATCTGAAAGTTCTTTTACTGCCTGTGTAAGTTCCACATTTACTACCGACCTTCCGGCAATGGCTACCTCTTTTGTTTCATATCCAATGGCCGAAAAAACCAATACGGCATTGGCATCCACGACACTGATAGAGTAGAAGCCCTTGACACCGGAAATGGCGGCTCCTGATCCGCTTTTTTCCTGTACGGTAACACCTTCTAAAGGTCCATTAGCATCCTTAACTGTACCGGTAATGGTAACCCTCGAATGTTTGTTGTTTTTTTCTACATTAGTAGGGGTAGGAGTTGTAGAAGATTCAGCATAACCAAGCAAACAGATCAGGCTGAGCAAAAGGCTCAATAATAACCTGTGAATCTTTTTTGATGGGCAATATTTTTTCATGAGATTTATTTATTAGTGATAAGGAGTAAAATGATTACTGAACTTTTTCAAGTTGAAGACCCATAGGCACATTTCCTACACCTGGAATATTGATGGTGAGTGCCAGTTCCATTTTAGATGAGGTAATACTGTTGATCCAGTGAGGGTCGTTTTCGTTTTTCTGAGAGATTAGTTCCAATATAGCATCATAAACCTTCAAGTCCCACTTTCCGGTACCACCTGCTTTTGGCAGTATGAAATCTGTACACCCGGTTACAGTAAATCCTCCCTGGGCATTAAATTCATACTGATTGTCTTTGGTACAGATAATCATGCTGGCAAGTGCAGGGTTGCCCAAAGCCTGACCCAACATGGGTGCCAGTGCAATCATGCTGGTGCCAGCAGGAATTTTAGTGCTGCCCAATTTTGCAGTAACACTAATCACCAAATCTTTTTGCTTCCATTTTCCGGTAACCCAACCTTTTCGGTAAGGGGGTTCCTTTGCGGGTTCATTGCTTTCTTTTTTGCAGGAATTGAATAAGCAGACCAATGCAAAAACAATAAAGAGGAGTGGGAAGTGCATCCTGTTCATAACAGTTGTATTAAAATTACTAAATTGGTTTTTACTCTTATCATTCAAATTGTCAGTAGTTGCATTTTTGTTTATGAACAAGGTACCCGTCAGAAATACTTCAACAGTCAGAAATTTTGGTGATGCAATCTTATTAAGAGTTTTTCTTACAGCAGCCCCAATCGTCTTTACATTTTATGAATTTTCAGGACGTTTTCCAAAGTTCATTTTTATATCTTTTCATTTTTGTCATCTGCAAGCAATCATTCTTGTCGTACACATCATGTCTGTAAATCGCTATTTCATTGGCATGTTCCTAAGGTGAAATTATTCAAACCTCAAAGAAAAGAGATCAACTAAATTCACCAAATCTGAACCTTTTTAGTGTCTATGTACAAATTTATTTATTCTTCATTAGAATATTAAGGCTACTATTTTATGATAGTACGGCTTAGGAAAGTTATTGAATTGTTTGTTATTTCTCCTCTTTAAAAGTTGGACAATTCGCTTTGAAAGAATGGGTCGTTTTTCGGAAGGATTTGATATGTTTCAAAATAAAATTTATAGAACAGGTTGATTTTATTATATTTATCCAAACGATAGCTTTGTTATGATACAGGAATGTCTGCCAGTTTCTATGTCAGGTACCGAGTCATTTCGCACTTTTTTGAAAAATATAGACTCTGGGACCACACGTGCTCACCACCATCCCAGCTATGAATTAAATTTTGTGCTAAAGGGGGAAGGCACCCGATATGTGGGTAGCCGTCAGGATTATTTTGAAGAGGGTGATCTGATATTATTAGCCCCTGGAATCTCTCATAACTGGGCATATAAGAAAAGTAAATCCGCAAGCTATTCATCCTTTGTGATACAGTGGGATGAAGGCTTCATGAACAGAATGTGCAGTGTGGCTCCTGAGTTTGGCCATATAAGAAAGTTGTTGAATTTATCCCTAAAAGGTCTGGTGCTCAATAAGGATTTTGGAAAGGAAATGAAGAAATATAAGTATGATCTTTTGAATTTGCCAAGCTTTGAAAAACTATTGCTTTTATTGCAAATGCTGAATGAGTTTTCAAAATCAAAGGAATTTGAGGTATTATCAGAAGAAGGATTTTATCCAAGAAAAAATATACCCAATAGCAGATTGGAAAAAGTACATCAATTTGTGGAAGAAAATTATTCTGAAAAGATCACGCTTAAGATGATTTCATCCATTGTAAATATGAGTGAAGGGGCTTTCTCAAGATTCTTTAGTCAGACATTTAAAAAACCATTTTTTTCTTATCTTAACGAATTTAGAATTCATAAATCTTACCAGTTTTTGGAAGAAACCGATTTACGCATTAATGAAATTGGATATGCCTGCGGTTATGATTGTCTTCAGTTTTTCTATCGCCAGTTTATGAAATATTCTAAATGTGCCCCTCAGGATTACAGAACAAAATTTATTAGTGAAAGGGGTTAATGAATAAGATTGGCTTTCTTATCATAAACTGAGCGAGGTTTGAAAAAGGAACTAACCAGTCACCACATATAGCACAGAATCAAAACTAAAATTTACTTCCGTTATTCGAGTGAATTTCTAACAAAATATATGTACTTTCGGAGTACACAATTCAACTTTAAATTTCGGCAAACTTTTTGATGCTTTAGTTTTTAGATCAAAATTTACTTCTAATTGAGAATCTAAACTATTATCTATGATTGTATTTTCAGGAAATCATATTGTCAAAAAGATTTCAAATCTTGAAAACGAAGAATGAATTATTGTAGAAGAACCACCATATTATTTAGGACAATATTTTTTTTCCTGCTTGTCTTTTCTTCCTTCATTGTTGTTGCCCAAAACAAACCAAAATATCCTTTTTCGGTAATGCCGGATAGTAAGGCTAAAGTAGATTCTATCCTCAGTTGGAACGAAAGGAATAGAAGTGACCCCAACCGACATGCTATCTATAAAGAATTATTTAGAATGGTGGAAAACCTCGATTATAAAGATGCAACTCCAGCTCTTTATAATTCTTATGGGGTCTTTCTAAGAGATATTTCCTTATACGATTCATCCATAGGCTGGCATTTAAAAGCTCTGGATGTGGCCAAACTTCAAAACAATACTCATGAACAGATTATTTCCTACAACAACCTGGGGGTAGCCTATCGAAGGATGGACGATTATGTGTTAGCTCTTGATTACCTGGATTTGTCCAGAGATTTATCAGAGAAATCGGGGGATAATTTTAGTTTGACGGTCGCGCTCAATAGTATTGGCAATATTCATCTTATGCAAAGGGAATACAAAACTGCGATTGAATATTTTATGGAATGTATACCCATCTCGATCAAAGCCGGTAACGATCGTGGCTTGGCAATTAATATGCAAAACCTAGGAGAGTGTTATCAAAAATTGGGACAGTCAGATTCAGCAGAACATTATTATACACAGGCTCTGGACTATAACAAAAAAAGAAATGATAACAAAGGAATAGCAATCTGCTATAATAGTATAGGCAATCTGCTTCAGGAAAAAGGGGAGATTGCAAAGGCATTGAACCTATATAAATTGGCACTTCCAATAAATATCAAGCTGCGTGATAAAATCTTTATTGCAAATAGTTACAACAATATAGCCGAAGCCTATCTCCTGAGAAAGGACTATCAATTGGCAAAGCAAATGTTTGATACCAGTTTGAAAATTTCCAGTACTATTGGATCAGTGGCAGAAGCAAAAGAAGCTTATGAAGGATTGATGAAAATAGCCGAAGCAGAGCAAAGCTGGCAAAAAGCATTTACCTATAGCAAGTTGTTCAAATCGCTTTCGGATAGTATTGTGAATTCCCAAACCACCCAAACCCTCAGGGGCAAGGAGTTGGCCTATCATCAGGGTAAAATAGCCTTACTCGAGAGCAAGGGCAAGAATGATCGAATACTTATCTTCGGTGGATTGATGTTGTTTTTGTTGCTGGCAATTTCAGGAGTACTTTACTATTTGCGTAACCGCTTATTGGAACGAAGTAATAGACTCCAACAAGAATTGGAGATACGGACTCAGATTGCCTCCGATCTACATGATGACATGGGATCCTCGTTGAGCAGTATTCATATATTTAGCGAGCTGCTTAGGAAAAAAGGTTTGGACTCCAATGAACTCTTGTCAAAAATTGAAGCCAATGCAAAAGATACACTCGAAGCTCTGGATGATATTATTTGGTTGGTAAAACCTAGTAATGATAAATTTAGTAACCTGGGTACACATATCAGAGAATTTTCAGTTCCCTTATTCGAGTCCAAAGAAATTAATTTTGAAATTGAATTTCCTGATTCTATTAGTGAAATACCCCTGCCAATGGAAACCAGAAGAAATATTTATCTTATTATAAAAGAATCTGTGAACAATTTGATTAAATATTCCGAATGTACCTCCGCTTCCATAAAAGCTACTTATGAAGGAGGCGATTTGGTATTTACAGTCAAGGACAATGGAAAGGGATTCGATCCTGACATGATCACCGACAGAAACGGTGTAAAAAATTTAAGAGCCAGAGCAAAAAAGATTGATGCAGAAATCCAGTTCAATTCGGCTCTGGGCAAAGGCACTGAAATCGTTTTGATCACAAATGTGAAAAATAGCTCCAACACCTAAACTCATTTTTCATTTCCGTCTTCTTTCGTTTCAATTTCAATACTGGGGTTTATGTTTTTTAAGTGGGCAATAAAAGCTTCATGTTTTTCAGGAGAGATAATGACGCAGTCATGATCGTTAAAATCCAGCACCAATCTTTCGATTGAAAATCCGGGTCCACTTAACAAATGTTTTCTGGTCTGTGTAATTTTTTTTATGCTGCTTATCTCCACGTCCTCATTAAACAAAAACCCACTTTTCACGGTCAGGATATCTTCCTCAATGGTATAAGTTGTAGTATAAAATAAGTAAAGGATCAAAATGGTAAACCCGGTAATAATTGCCAGCAAGGCCCAGCTCTTTTCCATAATACTGAATATCAGAATTACCACCATCAGCAATACAAAGAGTACTTTTAGTTGTGTATTGCTTTTCGATTTGTAAGTCATGGCAAAGGTTTAAGCGGTTGATTGAACTAAATTACACCAAAATAGTTTTGAATGTGGTGGCTGAACGTTTTTTTTGTATGGCTTTTCACCGTACACTTTCCTCAGTTTACCGTTTTTTGGTATTTTTTAGCAGAAACTTTGACAGGTTGCTCTATTTTTACGGGTTACTAAAACAAACTTTTTTGTATTATAAATAGAAAATAAAATCAGGGGTTGATAAAAGATTAATGATTAGTTTAGTTGCAAGGCATGGAGAATGAAACAATAAATGGTTTTGAATTAAAATATAAACTCGGCGAAGGCGGAATGGCCGAAGTGTGGTATGCCGAAAATGCTGTCCAGAAGCCCGCTGCAGTAAAAATATTGCACAAAAAGTTTTGTGAAGAACCGGAAATAGTTTCTCGTTTTCATAACGAAGCCAGGCTGATGGTGCAGTTAAACCATCCCAATATCCGGAGTATTCAAAGTTTTGAATCAATAAACGGAAGACCCGCACTGATCATGGAATATTTGGAAGGTGCGGACTTGTCAGCAAGAATGAAACAAGGAGAAAGGTTTTCGCATACACAATTGACTGCCTGGTGGAATGACCTTTCGGATGCCCTGCACTTCACTCATCGAAAAAATATCATTCATAGGGACATAAAACCTTCTAATCTTTTCCTCACCGAAGAAGGTAAAATTAAATTACTCGATTTTGGCGTAGCCAAGTTGAAAGATAATATCACAATTACCCAAACCGGATCCAGAATGGGAACGCTCATGTACATGAGTCCCGAACAGGTTTATGATGTAAAGAACCTGAACTACAAAACAGATATCTATTCTTTGGCTGTTACGTTTTATCACCTGGTAACAGGAAAAGCTCCTTACGATAGTACAATCATTTCGGATTTCGAAATTCAGGAAAGTATAGTTCGGAAAAATATTGACACCTCCGTACTGCCACAGCCATGGCGTGATTTATTGCCGGGCTTTTTCTACAAAAATCCGGAAGAACGAAAAGAGCTGAGATGGGTAGAAACAGATGCCAAGTCATCGTCTGACGAAACTATTGTAGTTTCTTCCCGGTCGGTACCCAAGGAGACTGAAAGAACTGTTCCCCCAGTTTATGAGTATCCACATCAGAAAAGCAGTCGAAATCTGCTAATTCCTATTTTGGTTGTACTGGGTTTGGTGTTTTTTGTACTCAATAAGGAAAAAGTGATCGCTTTTTTTTCGGACAGAAAAATGGACATTCAAAAGCCAAAACAAGAACAACCCGTATCCAAAACCAATACCAGAAAAGAAGCTACAATAGCGGATATTGTAGCCGTAAAACCAGATACAATTGTGAGCAATGGTACCGATGGCAGTAAGGATGAAGTGATCGTGAATAGCGGAATGACAGACGAAAGAGAAAAAGCCATTAAGAATGAAATAAACGAATATTATATCAGTAGAAACGAATGTGATCAACTTAATAGATTTTTTGAAAATGTAGTGGTGCAGTATTACAACAAGTCAAACGTATCATTGGCCAGTATTCAAAAAGAATGCGAGACCTATCATAATAAATGGAAGTTTACCAATGCCGCCATCAATAACGATTCCTATGTATTTACGCTCAATCCTAATGGACGTCTGTACATAGATTTTAATATGTTATACAAAATCAAGCAGCAGGAAGAGGACGAGTGGGTTATGTACAATATAGATGTGGCCATGGTCATCAATGAAAACAATAAAATAGAACGCATCGCTGAAACAAGAATCGAGCGTTTGTAGCAATATTTGTTAAGAAGTAAAAATTTAATAAGATATAATACAACAGTTATGTTGAGCAAAATAAAAAAGTGGCTTTTGCCAGATGAGGAAGAAGAAGAAAAAAGACTTACCAATCAGGAATTGGTGAATCAGGTGGTGGAATCATTTAAGGAAACCATCGACAGAGAATCATTCAATAAAAGAATGATGTATGATTGCAGTTATCTGATATTGATGCGTCCCGAAGACTACCATCATGCCGAGCTGAGACTAGCAGGAATAACCGAAGGTATCCTAGACGAGTTTCATGATATTATCCATGAAAAAAAAGTACAGTTTCCCCGCTATGCGCCTATTGGCACTTTTTGGGATTTCCAGTTCTGTCCATCAGAAAAAGGAATAGATAATGCTGAAATAGAACCTGGCTCCGTGCAGGTGATTAGTGCCCCTACTTCCGAAAAATCCTGGGCCGAATTGTCCAGCGAACATATCAAAGTGTCCATCAGTAGCAAACATTCCAAATATTCAAAGTACGATCTGAACCCTAACACTTTTGCCAATATCGACATTTTGTCCAAAGGCCATTTCAGAGTAAAATTCAATAAGGATCTGTTTGCATCAGAAACCGCCACCAGTTCTGCTACCAACAGTTCTGTGACACCTAAAAAAGACAAATTGGCTACGATCCAGTTTGTAGTGAACAAACAACGATATAGTTATCCCATGCGCGAAAAGCAACTAAAAATCACCAAAGCACTGGACGGACTTACCAGTTCGGCTACGCTGCTTTGCATCAACGACCCAACAGGTAGTTTGCAAAAAGAGCATATCATGATTAAGTATGAAGAAGCTGCCAGATTGTTCTACATTGCCTTGTTTGCAGATGCTTTTGTGAACGAACAAAGATTGGAGTTGAGTCGTACAGGAGACAATCCAGTTTGGCATCCGCTAAAAAATGAGTCGAGTATTGTATGTGGTATTTTTCAGTTGGATTTTACCGCAGAGGTTTAGAATAATTTTCAATTTTAGTTTTTCATGATTCAAGTTTTACTCATAGCATTTTTGGTATTGGTGTTTTATCTGCAATCAAAAACAAAAAAATAAGCTGAATGGTAGTTTCGAACGTACAAACGGATATTGGCCGCCAACGTAATAACAATGAAGATAATTATGTGTGGGTGGAAAATTTGTGGAATCGTCCTGAAGTGTTGTTAATAGGGGCTATAGATGGCGTAGGGGGTTACGATGGAGGAGAAGAAGCCGCAGCGATTGCAAAAAGCACTATTGAAAACTATTTGCAACAATTAAGTGTAGGCGCACCCTTGCAACTGCTTAAGGACGCTATCATAAATGCCAATAATCAGATTCATGAAAAGAGGGAGGAGAAAAATTTAAACCGAATGAGCTGCGTGCTTTCTGTGGCCATTCTGGATGCCGGCAAAGAAATGATGTATGTGGGACATGTAGGCGATAGCCGGGGATATGTGTACAGAAATGGTGAGTTGATTAAGATAACCAAGGATCATTCTACCGTTGGTTTCAAGGAAGACAATGGATACCTCACCGAAGAAGAAGCCATGCATCATCCGCTGCGGAACGAAATCAGTAAAATGTTGGGTGAGCTTTATTTGGACGCCAATGATACCGACGAATATCTGGATTTTACAGAGCATAGTTTTCTGCCCGGAGATATTGTTTTGTTCTGTAGCGATGGACTCACTGATTTGGTCAATCGGCGGGCTATTGCCGAAGTGCTTTCTCAGGATATACCGGTGGCTCAAAAAGTGAAACAACTGATAGATAAAGCAAATGATTTAGGTGGGAGGGACAATATTACCGTTGCCATTGGATCCTTTAGTGCCAAAGCTTCTATAAAAAAGAGGGCTCTAAAAAAAACAATTGAAATTCCAATTGGTGATGATGATGCCCAGGTCAATAGTTCTGAAAAACCCACACGTAAAAAAAAAGAGTGGTTGTGGTTACTCCCGGTAGTGTTCCTGGTGGGATTCCTGGCCAACTGGGTAGGAACAAAAAAACTAATACGCCTCGAAAAAGAAAATCTGATTGATACCATTTATGTCAGAGATACCATCATCATAAATGACAGCCTGACTTTCAAGGATTCTCTGATTCAGGCCACCGATACTATTTTTAAAGATAGCGTTCGACGTTACAATTCAACCGGCTATTAAGCGTATGATAAAAAAGAAACAGATAGAATTATATTCAAGAAATATTGAAAGACTTTTGTTGTCTTTTGTATCGCTGATTATTCTGGTGATGGCGTTTTCCTATTACCAGCATGTGAAAGACGAACTGACTGAGGCAGACAAAGGATATCAGGATAAAACAATAATTAATCTTTCCTATCCGTTAAAAACCGAAGATGTAAAAAATGTGTTGACCAAGGGAGGATATTTCACTGATGAAACCTATATCAACTTTGTAACAAAAAATCTTAAAAATAAGGTTGACGAACAAAAAGTGTTACCTAATCTTGGCGCACTCAATAAAGACCCTTTTTTACTTGATGAGTCCGCTTTTGCAAAAACAGGAAGTGAGTCGGGAAAGCTGCGCTTCATCAATTCATTGGCACATTTGGGAATGGACTCTGTGATGTACACCAGAGAAATGAACAATCCTGAAAAATATGAATCCATATTAGACCTAGGCTCAGGAAAAGTTTCGGTGCAAGGCTCAGTTCATCTAAAGGATAATGAAGGCAAAGACCAGAAAGGAAGTGGCGTGCTGGTGAAGCTAACCCAGATTTATCCTAAAGCTTATTTGGATACATTGGACAAAGCCTCTCTTCAAACAGAATTTTATGCAAGAACGGATGAGGATGGGGATTATACTTTCAACCATCTGGATCCAGATGGGAACTTTAGTGTGATGGCCATAAAGCCGGGTTTTGAATTTGGATTGGCGAAAGGCACTTCGGATATTTCTAAAGACAGAACCTACCATTTTTTTGGAAAGCCTCACCAGATAAGGCTTCTGGACAATACCGAGTATCGTCAGATCAAGGCAGATAAAATATTTACCGTTCGTTCCCCGTCAGATTTTAAAAAGCAGTTTTTTGCCTATCTGGTATTGTTGGTACTGGCTTTTTGGATCCTGCATATTTCCCTTTACCTAAAAAATTACAGAAGTGATCAGTTCATATTACCGCTGATCATGTTTATTCTGGGTATCGGCACCATGGCACTTTATAGTATTCAGGATCCGCTAAGGGATGAAGTGTATGGCACAGAGATGTCGCTTTATACTTCTGTGGTAGTTATCGGATTTGCCGTCCTGGTGTTTGTCTTTAAAAAGAATCCGGTGAATCGGTTTTATCACTCTTTCTGGTTCGATCCTGTTTACAAATGGTTGCCAAGAACCAATGAGTTAAAATCTCCACGTGGATTTAGCTGGCTGATAGTATCGGTGTTACTGATGTTGCTGTTGGCTATGTTTGGCACAGGGCCACAGGGAAGTGGTGTAAAGGTGAACCTCTTCGGTATTCAGGTCAGTGAATTATCGAAATATTGCATGGTGGTATTTTTTGCAGCTTATTTTACGGTGAATGCAGGATACTTTAAAAATATTCCTGATAACCGATGGCTCGCCAAAAACAACCTTGTGATGTTTGCTCTTTTTGTTTTTCTTTTAGCCATCTATGCGGTATTGGGCGATCTGGGGCCGGCCATCGTGCTTTGCTTAACCTTTTTGTTTTTCTACGCCTTTGCCAAAGAAGAGTTTTTACAGATGATTATAGTCGCTTCTCTATACGGCTTGCTGCTTTTGATCACCTTCAAATTTATCAATACAGAGCAAAACAACTATTTACCCTGGTTGGCTTTGGCGGCTTGTGTGGGTACATTTATCTATGCTTTTTTCAAAAGGAAACATGAGTCTGTTTTTTTTATGGTGTTAATCATGTCTTCCTTTATTTTACTAGCGGCATTACCTTTTAGTTTCACACAGAGATTGGCTGACCGAAATGGCATGTTTGCCAATATTTGGGAGAACAAATTGGTGGGTGGAGATCAGGTGGCACATGGTGTGTGGTCGCTTAACGCTGGTGGTTTTTTTGGACAGGGTTTGGGCAATGGATTATCCAATACCATGCCTGCTTATCATACCGATATGATTCTGGAAAGCATTGGCGAAGAGTTGGGAATGATCACACTTATTGCTATTTTCTTTGCTTTTGGACTATTGGTTTACCGTTGCATTTTATCTGCACGCCGAACAGGCAAACCGTTTATGTTTTATCTGATGACCGGAATTGCAATAGCCACCATGCTTCAGTTTATACTGATCACCGCTGGAACCCTGGGGCTAATGCCATTAACAGGCATTTCGGTTCCTTTTCTAAGCAAAGGAAATGCTGGCGTTATCATTACATTAATCGCCTTTTTGTTTGTGCTAATTATGTCCAACGAAAAGGGAGACCAACTGGAAATGGAGTATGTGAAAAAACATTTTGACAATGTAAATGCCTCTGCCATTCTTTTCTTTTTTGCCCTGGTGATTTTGTTCACCGGAACCCTGATATGGTATCAGGCAAAGTCAAACCAATACATTGTGAAACCTGCACTAGTACTGAATAAGCAGGGAAGCTGGCAATATAGTTACAACCCTCGCATTGGCATACTGCTGCGTAAAATAGAGGCGGGAAACATTTATGACCGAAACGGTATCCTTTTAGCTACCTCCGACAAAAAACTATTTGAAAAAGAAAAGAAAAAACTATTAGACAATGGTGCGAATCCGGTTTTGTATTCGGAACAACTTAGCCGAAATCAACATCGTTATTACCCTTTTGCATCAGATTTAGTATTTTGGCTGGGAGACTATAATAAGGAAATTGCCAGAGAGGAAACTGCTGGCTATGCCGCCGAGTATAGGCATTTCACTGCGTTACGTGGATTTGAGGTGAACTATTCCTCCGTCGAAAAAACCTCCGATCGATACAAAGAAAACAAGTTTTTACCAGCCACTGAACAGGATAAAGAATTGCAATTGTACGACTATAGCGCATTGGCCTCTTTGCTGAAGGCAGGCGTGAACAGTCAAAAGCTGACTGATCAGAATAGAAAAAAGAAAGATATCAGTTTGTCCATTGATGTATTGATGAATGAAAAGATAAATGCCATCATACAAACCCGCACACCGTATAAGGATTTTAGAACATCGGTAGTGGCCATCAATGCACAAACCGGCGATGTATTGGCATCGGCTTCCAATCCTTCACCATCCTACAAAGATTTGAAACTGATCAGTAACATAGAACCTCAGGACTATGGAGAAGTGTTTAAACAGATTTTTGGTGAGAAAACGGTAGTGCCACAGGATTTGGGTATCACCTTTCAGTCGCGGCCGGGTTCCACCGTCAAAATAATTGATGCTTATGCCGCTCTCAACCAATATGGATTGGGTGCCACACAATTTAGTTTTTTTGTGCATCCGGCTGAGGCAATCAGGCCGGGTGAACCCTCCAATCAGCAGGTAGATATGCACAATGCAATCATACACTCCAGTAATGTTTATTTCATAAAACTAGCGAATGAAAAAAAACTGGAATCCTCCCTGTTTGACATGTATGACAGGTTGGGTATGAATATAAACCATCGTGGAGGCTTCAGTTTCAGCCGTCCAGAAGATTATGATAGTGAAAAATATTTTAAAGAATGGAGCCAATTTTTGTCGGTAGGAAAGAATATTTATTTTACTAAAAATAAAAATTGGGAAAATACCCGAAAGCGTTTTCAATCCAACTACTCCAATATCGCCTGGGGGCAGGGCGAATTAATGGCAACACCTTTACATCTGGCCAAAATGATGGCGGCTATAGCCAACCGGGATAGCCTGCAACCATCCAGATTTTTGTTGAGTACATGGAATAAAAAGCTGGCCAAAGATCCTGCTGTGTCTATTGCCAACGTCAAAGGTACTTCTGCCACTCTGGCTCCTTTTCTACTCGAGCAATCTGCCGCTGTAGCCAAGGCATCTGGCTTGGAAGTACATGGAAAAACAGGTAGCCCGGAAAGGGACAAAATAATTACAAAAAAAGGGAAGACCATTAGAAAAAGAGTAACGGATGCATGGTATGCATTTTATGTTCCAGAATCCAAATGGGGAGTGCCGGTAGCTTTTACCATCAGGATTGAAGAAATAGGCAACTCAGATCATGCAAAACAGTTGGCAATAGACCTATTGAAACAACTAAAAGCTTCGGGCTATTTTAATTAAGGATGTATTATTAAATCAAATTTTATTTACATACAATGAATAAATGGTTAAAAAAGAAATTTGAACAGTTGGCTGCCAAGCTCAATGCAGATGATGAAACCTTTGATGAAAGCAATGATATTAAAGAATCTGCGGACAAGGAGCACAAAACCCATATTACCGGAGGTAGTTTATTATCGCGGAATAAGGTGCAAAATATCGAAGAATTGAAGGAGCTTAGTGTGGGTGCCATTACCAATGCTGTACGTTTGTTGGGCTATGGCAATGCTGTGGTGTCGGGACTTTGTTTTCATTCGCGATTTGCAGATAACGCAGTGGAAAATGTAGGCTTGCAGACATTGATCAAAGACGATGAATTCCTAAAGCAAATTAAGCGGGCATTCAAAAGCAAGGGAATTCAATATAAAGAAAATTTGAAGGTAGAGGTAAAGCATGATTCAGCGTTGGCCGATAGGGTTACCTCGATTACCGAGGGCATAGGTGTAGAAGTCTTAACTCCTACTGAAATACTGAAGACTATAAAAGCCAAATTGATAGCGACGGAAGGAATTACCTGGGAAGATGAATATGTTTTGGAGTCGGGAGAGAAAACTTATTTCATAGGAAGATGCAAAAATCCTAAGATAGAAAACGGGCCTAAAATTCATAATGATATTGCCTTTGTAGGCATTGAAGAAAAAGAAGATGAGCAATACAAGATCAATAATTATGTAAGTCGTTCCCATGCCACCATCGTTTACGACAAAGATCTGGGAGCCTATAAAATTTATCGTTCCAGGTTCCTGAACAATCCATCGCATAAGATTAAAATATATAATACTTCGATGAATGATTTTTCGGGTGTAAGCCTCACTCAGGCTGCAGTGCCACATGTGTTGAAAGATGGAGATTCTATTTGTTTAAATGACAAAGTGGTTTTGGAATTTTCAATTATCAAATAGGAAGACCATGAAGCAACAGGATATTTCTTAACAAAAAGAAATTTCAAGTTCATTGAGTCAATTTAGTAAATGTTAGAAACTTAGATTTATCATGCAGGAATTAGCTTCATTATACGATATTTTAAAAGTGTTAGGACATGGGGGATTTTCGGCTGTGTTCAAGGCGCGAAGAAAGACGGATGAGCATATAGTAGCCCTAAAACAATTAGACCTCACCATCCAAAGTGAATCACAGAAAGAATATCAAGATTTTAAAGACGAGGTTGAAATACTGAAAAAATTAGATCATCCCAACATTGTAAAGGTTTTTGGAGAGCACATTCTGGATCATAAACCCTCATTGGAAATGGAATTTATTGATGGGGAAACCATTGAAACGCTTATCAAAAAACAACATTACTTTTCCATTGAGGAAACGCTGGAACTGATTGAGCAGATATCCGGATCACTTAACTATTGTCATCATTACTTCTTACCAGGAACGGCCAAGCAGACCGATTCGGTACTTTTGAAAAGAAATTCGATTATTCACAATGATATCAATCCTAAAAATATTGTCAGAACAAAAAACGAGGATGGCTCCATTAGATTTGTACTCATAGATTTTGGTCTTTCATTTACCGATCCTGATTCGGTCAGGCATAGCAAGAAGGAAGAAGGTATGGCCGAGTATAAAGCCCCTGAAAAATGGGCGGGCGGAGTGGTAGATACCCCCTCAGATATCTATAGTTTAGGTACCGTATTGTATGAAATGCTAACCGGTAAAGTTCCGTTTCCTGTGAAGGACTATAAACAAACCGGAGAGATGATTCAGTTGGAAGAAAAGCACATGAGTGCCTCTATACCAGATATATGTATCAGGCGGATTGAAGCAATCAAGACTTATGAACCAGAGTTTGCGAATGCTACAGATCCAGTAGCTTGTGATATTCCTTTCTGGATAGAAATGCTGGTGAAGAAATGTTTAGAGAAAAATCCTGAAAACCGATTTAAGACCGGCCGAGAATTAAGTCAATTTTATTATGATGGTTTGGAAGGGAAAATAAATATTCCAGACAAAGATGAAACTCGTGTGATTATCATAGATCCTGTTTTTGCGAAAACAACAAAAACTGCTGAACCATATCTGGAAGTGATTCCTAATTTTCTTACCACCTCACAGCATCATTTCATCAATAAAGAAGTTACAAACATTGGTAGATGGAATGATATGCTCGGAAGTACATTGGCGGATTTTGCCATAAGAACCGCCGATAAATTTATTTCTAAAAATCACTGTCAGATTTTAAAAAAGCAAAATGAAAGCGGCCAAATCACCTACCAATTGGCAGATACAGTTCCAAGCAAAAACGGCACTTTCTACAATATGGATAAGAATACTGTAAGGTTGGAATCAAATATAAAAGTGAATCTCACCGAAGCTGATTATTTCTGGATCGGTAATACAAAGATTGTGTTTCATTCCGGTGGAAATGGAAATTAGGCTTTGGAAGATTTTTTATTATACAGAGGTAATCCCAGAAAACTAATCATACCGGTGATCAATACTAAAAAGGTTTGTAAGAACCATAGCAACCAGCCAGTTGTGAGACCAATTCCGCTACTGACCTGATAAAGATTCAAGGTTTTTTGTACCAGAAAAGCATAAGCTCCAATACCTCCGGGTGTAGCAATGATTCCCAGCGTGCCTGCACTAAGCACAGTAATGGCTTCCGTCAAACCTAAATGATTGGTTTCGGTCAGCATCTGAAATCCGAAATAAACACAGGCGATATACAAAGCCCAAATGATTAGGGAGTATAAAATAAATGTTCCCTTTCGCTTCAAGGTTCGAATAGAATTGACTCCCTGCCAGATATTTTTAATAGTGGATTTTATGACTATTTCAACATTGGATTTTTTGTTTTTGTTGAAAAGGAAAATCAGCGATAAAATTATAGCAACCACAATCAGAAAAATCAACAAGTAAAGACCAATTTTACCAGAATTGACTGTGGTGTCAGCAAAAAAAGTTTCTACAATTCTTTGATACAAGTCGGGCTGAATTAAAATAGCAAGTAAAAAAAGCAAACCCAATGTGATCGTGTCTATTATTCGCTCCACAATCACGGTGCCTATTAGTTTGTCAAAGGGGACTTTTTCATATTTGCTCATCAAACTACAGCGTAGCACTTCTCCCAATCTGGGAATCGCCATATTGGCCAGATATCCGGCCATTAATGCAAAAAATATATTTAGTTTTTGAGGCTGATAACCCAAAGGCTCCATCAAAAGTTTCCATCGTAATGCACGAACCCAATGACTGAGTAACATCACAAAAATTCCCGGAAGAATAAACCAATAATTCCCTTGCTGTAAAGCCTGGGAAATTGATTTCATATCACCGGGAGTCAGTCCCTTTAAAGACCAGAAAATAAAGAAAACGCCCAATCCCAAAAAAAAGCAATACCTGATTATAGTGGCAATTTTCCGGGCCATGTACGATGATGGATAATTTAAAGTTTATTTCCTGCTTTTGGGAAAATGACTTTGGGCTTATATTTTTTTGCTTCCTCAAAATCCATGCTGGCATAAGCAATAATCACAATAATATCACCAGCCATTCCCTTACGTGCGGCGGGACCATTCAGACAAATAGTACCACTGCCTCGCTTACCGCGAATCACATAAGTTTCCAGCCGCTCACCATTGTTCACATTTACAATTTGTACTTTCTCATTTTCTATCAAACCGGCTGCATCCATCAGGTCTTCATCAATCGTGATGCTGCCCATATAATCCAAATTTGCCTCAGTGAGTGCTACCCTATGGATTTTTGATTTTAGTATTTCTATCTGCATTGCGCCGCGAAAATAATTATTTATGTTCTAAACTTAATAAACAGCAGTCATATAAGAATTGTTTAAGAGAGTATGGAAATCACTAATAGGTAACACCTCAACTTGCAACAGTCTAAAACTCATGTAATAGCAACTCTTGGGGATGTAAAGATCTGCAATGAATGTTTTTTAATTACTTAAGATCAGAACCTGAAAAAAATTTAAGAAATATTTAGTCAGGGATATGGAAAATCAGGATAAGAATTTTCTTGTAAGTTTGTGTCAAATCAGGATATCATCATGAAGAAAATTTTTTTATCGGTTGGCTTTGTTTGCGCATCATTATTTGTATTGGCTCAGAACGGAAAGTTTTTGGCCGAAAAATCGGGGAAAGGTGCCGTATTGATTCATGAGGTTCAGGCTAAGGAGGGTTTATACAGTCTCAGTCGAATCTATGGAATTAAAGTAGCAGAAATAGCTGCCGCTAATGATTTTGATAAAGATAAAAATTTGCTAATCGGCCAAAGAATCAAAATACCATTGACTGAAACTAATCTTTCTCAGAAAAAAGGAAAAACACCTGTATTTTATGCGGTTTCAGATGGAGAAACATTGACGGCCATTAGTAACCGCTTTAATAAAGTTTCTCTTAAAGATTTAAAGACCTGGAACAAAATTGAAGGTGATGTAGTGCCAAGAGATAAAGATTTGATTGTGGGCTATTTTACCGGAACGGCTACTTCCTCCTCAGTGGTGATGGAAAAAAAGAAGGAGACAGAAAATGTTGCTTCAGTCAAAAACAGTTCGAAAGGGCAACCCGCATCCATTACCGGATCCAATATCAATATTCGCAAAGGGCCTGCCACCGATCAGCCTGTAGTGGCCATCGCACAATTGGATGAAGTGGTGGATGTACTCAGAACTATCAACAAAGAGTGGGCATTTATTCGTACCACCAGTGGGGCAGAAGGCTATATTTCATCCCAGTTTTTGAAACCTGCTGATAAAAAACCTGAAACCCCAAAAACTGTTGTATTAAAAACTGCATTCATTACCGGCTCCAATATCAATATTCGCAAAGGCCCATCCACCGATGAGGAGATCGTTGCCACGGCACAGCAGAATGAGGTTGTAGATCTCCTGAAAAATGTCAATGCAGAATGGACTTCAATCCGGACCAAAGATGGAACAGAGGGATTTGTCGCCACACAATTTTTAAATACTACGGGTAAGAAAACAGAGCCTATAAAACCAGTTGTTTTAAAAACTGCCCTGATTGCTGGCAGCAATATCAATATTCGAAAAGGGCCTTCAACCAATGAGCCTATCGTAGCTACTTTGCAACAGGACGAGGTGGTGGAGATTTTAAAAAATGTAAATGAAGAATGGACGGGTATTCGTATCAAAGATGGAACAGAAGGGTTTGTAGCTTCCAGATTTTTAAATACTACCGGTAAAAAACCAGAGATAAAAAAAGAAGAAACGCTAAAGACAGCAACAATTATTGGCACTAATATCAATGTACGCCGAGGACCAGCAACTACAGAACCGGCAATTGCTTCAGTACAGCAGGATGAGGTGATCACCCTTCTTAAAAAGGTAGATGACGATTGGACAGCTATAAGACTGGCCGATGGAACCGAGGGATATATTGCGTCTAAGTTCATAAATACAAGCGAAAAAAAACCTTCCTCAGAGTTGTCTCAAAACCAGAATTCTATTGAAAAAGCAAAAGACGAAACAATTGAAAATGTGGTAAATAATATTGAGAAAAAAGTGATTGAGAAAGAGGATGTGAGATCGGAACTTCCAACAAAAACAGCGAACACCTCCTTTAAAGATATTTATCTAAGTCAGGGTAATCCAAATTTCACTTCTGAAAAGACAGTAGTATCAGGAATTTTCAAAACCAATAAAGGCTGGAAGGATGAAGAATATTATATATTGATTGATGGCCCGGCGATTGGTTCCATTGTAAAACTGCTGAATCCTGAAAACAATCAGACTATCTATGCAAAAGTGTTGGGAAAAATGAGTGGGTTGGCGTATGCAGATGGTTTTGACATTAGAATTAGTGAGGCAGCCGCGTCAAAATTGTTAGCCAACAGCCAGCAAAAGTTTACCGTAAAGATTGCCTACTGAACAACAAAGATGGGCAGTAAATTAGGCAGTATTAGAAGATAAACAAGCTATAATAAATGCCAGAAACTACTTTTGAGGAAATTGCAGAAAAATAGGTAGAAATGAACATTGCTCATCCTTTTATGGAAGGCAACGGCAGACATACTAGGATTTGGTTGGATCTGATATTGAAAAAACGATTGAAAAATTGTGTTGATTGGAGTAGGATTAGCAAGCGTGATTATATGAATGCCATGATGCCAAGTCCCACCAAAAGCAATATGCTGAAAGTACTTTAGAAAAATGCACTCACAAATAAAATCAATGACCATGAAATGTTTATTGAAAGGTATCGACTATTCCTACTACTTCGAGGAAAACCTCTAATGGAACAACAAACCGCCAACAAGTTGTTCATTTTCTCAAACATTCATCCGGCTTCCATCTCTCAACTTATCCCTACCTTTGCTGCCTTTAAAAATTAAGTTTAGGATTATAAATTATGATTAGCGTAAAAGACCTCAAACTGGCCTACGGCAAACGAGTGTTGTTCGAAGAAGTGAATCTCAATTTTACCAAAGGGAATTGCTACGGTGTTATTGGTGCCAACGGAGCTGGTAAATCTACCTTTCTAAAAATACTGAGTGGAGAAATAGAACCCAACAAAGGAACTGTGTCTTTTACTCCGGGTGAACGCATGGCGGTATTGAAACAAAACCAATTCGAGTTTGATAACGAAACGGTTCTGAACACAGTATTGATGGGGCATAAGAAAATGTGGGATACCATGCAGCGGCGTGATACTATTTATGCTAATCCAGATGCCACCGAAGATGAGTATATGAAAGCCTCTGAGCTGGAAGCAGAATATGGCGAAATGGGTGGCTATGAAAGTGAAAGCGATGCAGCAGCCTTTTTAAATGGTCTGGGGGTTACAGATGACATGCACCAGATGCTGATGAAGGACATCCCTTCCAACATGAAAGTGCGGGTGTTGCTGGCGCAATCATTGTTTGGCAATCCTGATATTCTTTTACTGGATGAACCTACCAATGGTTTGGATATCGAAACGATAGGTTGGTTAGAAAATTTTCTGGCCGATTATGAAAATGTAGTGTTAGTAGTTAGCCACGACCGTCACTTCCTAGATGCAGTTTGTACACACGTAGCTGACGTGGATCGTCAAAAAATCAAAATATTTACAGGTAACTACTCCTTCTGGTACGAAAGTTCTCAGTTGATGGCTCGTCAGGTTTCTGATAAGAATAAAAAGCTGGAAGAAAAGAGAAAAGACCTGTTGGACTTTATTGCCCGCTTTAGTGCCAATGCCTCTAAAAGTAAACAGGCAACCAGCCGTAAGAAAGCTTTGGAAAAACTAAATTTCGAAGAAATAGAACCAAGCTATAGAAAATATCCGGGCATCATTTTTCAACCTTTGCGCGAGGTTGGAAACCAGATTCTGAATGTGGAGAAACTGAAAGCCACCACCGATGACCGTGTGCTTTTTGACAACGTTACTTTCAGTGTGAACAAAGGAGATAAAATTGCGCTTATTTCCAAAGATCCATTGGCTGTTACCCAGTTTTTTCAAATCATCAATAAGGAAAATAAAGAAGATAGGGGAAGTTTTGAATGGGGCACAACCGTTACATCGGCCTACCTGCCCATAGAGAACAGTAAGTTTTTTACCGAAGGACTGAACCTGATGGACTGGTTGCGCCAGTTTGTACCATCTCATGAAACCGATGTGGATGAACCGTTTCTTAGAGGATTTCTTGGCAAAATGTTGTTCAGCGGGGAAGATGTAATGAAGAAAACCAATGTGCTGAGTGGAGGCGAAAAAGTACGTTGTATGATCAGTAAGATGATGCTGCAAAGTCCTAATGTGATTGTATTGGATCAGCCAACCAACCACCTGGATCTGGAAAGTATCCAAAGCTTTAACGAACAGTGTTCAGTTTATAGTGGCGTGGTATTGCTGACCAGCCATGACCATACTTTTATGCAAACCGTAGCCAATCGTATCATTGAGCTAACACCCAAAGGTATCATTGACAGGCTATGTTCATTTGATGAATATCTGGAGGATGATCGAGTAAAAGCCTTACGTCAGGAAATGTATTCCTAATGAATTAAAGAAATAGAAATACCTTGAAAGGATTTGTGGTCAATATTACCACTCATATAATTCACAAATGGTTTTATATTTCAAAACCTTTTACCTTGTAGATTTGTTGTTTATACTTTGCTATATTTAAAAAATAGACTCATGATGACAAAAAGAATTTTATTAACAGCTACCTGCTTTTTGGGAATAGCTATGGCTGCAACAATTCATGCACAAGATGATTTAATCCAAAAAATAAGTGGAAATAAAACCGAAGGAAAAGCTGGTTTCACCTTCAAAAGAATAATTGATCTGGCCTCCACGCCCATAGAGAATCAGGGATCTTCTGGTACCTGCTGGAGCTACTCTACCAATTCTTTTTTAGAATCTGAAATGATAAAGGCGGGTAAAAAACCAATGCCTTTGGCAAAGATCTTTACAGCGAGATGTTCTTATGTGGAGAAAGCCGACAACTTTGTCAGGATGAACGGTGCCGTTAGTTATGGCGATGGTGGCGAACCACACGATGTAGTGAATATGTATGCAAAGTATGGTATTCTGCCAGAGGCAAATTATTCAGGCCTTATCAACGGAGCCCAAAAAAATAATTTCAACAAAATGCAGACTTCTCTGAAAAGCATGTTAGATGAAATTATCAAAAACCCTACTGGTACGGTAGATCTGAGTTGGAAGCAAAAATTTCAGGACACCTTGGATGCTTATCTTGGAGCAGTTCCTGAAACTTTTGAATATGAAGGCAAAAAATACACACCCAAAACTTTTGCGAAGGAAGTAGTAGGTTTAAATCCGGATGACTATGTGGAGTTTATTTCGCAAAACAATACACCTTACTGGCAAAAAGCAATGATGATGGTTCCGGACAACTGGGCGTTTCAGTGGGATTGGAATATTCCGGCTACCGAGTTTACCAGCATTATAGACAATGCCTTAAAGAAAGGCTATACCGTAGCCTGGGGTACCGATGTTTCAGAACCCTATTTTAGCTGGCCAAATGGTGTGGCTTTTGTTCCACAAAGTCCGGAGCAATACCATATAAGCCTGACAGATGCACAAAAGAAAGAATTCTTTAACGGGCCAAAACCCGAACCGGTTATTTCAGCAGAAATGCGCCAGGTAGCATTGGAAAATCTGCGCACAACCGATGATCATGGCATGCACATAGTAGGTTTGGCAAAAGATCAAAACGGTAAGGAATATTATATTGTGAAAAACTCATGGGGCGAAAGCAACGACTTTAAAGGATTTCTTTATGTAACAAAAGCCTTTGTACAGTACAAAACCACAGGACTGATGGTAAACAAAAAAGCTTTGCCTGTACATATCAGAACCAAGTTAAAAATTTAATGAAGCCTTACATCAACCTATTATTAAGAATTAACCATTAAAAATTAATCATTAAAAATTACCAACTTGGCAGAGAATATTGAAAAAGTACATTGTTTGATAATCGGGTCTGGACCGGCAGGTTATACTGCTGCTATCTATGCATCCCGGGCTAATCTGAAACCCGTTTTGTATCAGGGTATTCAGCCAGGAGGACAATTGACCATTACCACCGATGTAGAAAATTATCCTGGATATCCCGATGGAATTCAGGGGCCCGAAATGATGATCGATTTTGAAAACCAAGCCAAACGGATGGGGGCGGATATTCGGTATGGAATTGCCACTAAAGTGGATTTTTCGGCTCATCCGCACAAAGTGTGGATTGATGATGAAAAATTGATAGAAGCAGATGCTGTCATCATTTCCACAGGTGCTACAGCAAAATGGCTAGGTCTCCCAAGCGAAGAAAGGTTCAATGGATTCGGCGTGAGTGCCTGTGCGGTTTGTGATGGATTTTTCTTTAAAGGAAAAGAAGTAGCCATTGTAGGCGCCGGAGATACGGCCGCCGAAGAAGCCTTATACCTGGCCAACTTGTGCCCCGTAGTTCACATGATTGTACGTCGGGATGAAATGCGCGCCAGCAAAATCATGCAGGATCGGGTGCTGAAAGCCCCAAATATTAAGATCTATTTCAATTCCGAAACCGAAGAAATACTAGGAGAGAAGACGGTTACCGGTGTGAGAATAAAAAACAATAATACAGGAGAACTTACAGTGCTTGCTGTAAATGGTTTCTTTGTGGCTATTGGTCATCAGCCTAATTCAGATATATTCAAAGACTTTCTGACTATGGACGAAACAGGCTATATACTTACCACACCAGGTACTTCCAAAACCAATGTGGCTGGTGTTTTTGCTGCAGGCGATGTGCAGGACAAGAACTATCGCCAGGCAGTTACCGCAGCCGGGAGTGGCTGTATGGCAGCTCTGGATGCCGAAAGGTATTTGGGGCAGGCAGGCTTAATCTAAATGTTATTGAAGGGAGCTGGTCTCCCTCTTTTTTTCTATCGATCTGTATTCATCGCGTTCATCAAAGTACAGTCATGCTGATCACTTTACATTTACTGAACTTACAATTCTTTGCCCGACATGGTCTTTATGAGGAAGAAAAAAGGCTGGGGAATCAGTTTGAATTAAATATTTCAATTTCCTTTCCGTCCGACAGGCAGGTAATAGATCAGTTGGATGATACGATTAACTATGCTACAGTGTATGAATTGGTAAAAAACGAAATGCAGCACCCTAGAGAATTACTGGAAACTTTATTATCCCAGTTGGCACAAAACCTAAAAACCACTTTTCCGCAAATCACCCATATCAAACTGAGTATTTTCAAATTGCAAATGCCACTGAACCATTTTGTGGGAAAGATGGGTGTGGAAATTGAAAAGCAGTACTAAACAGTAGCGGCTAAAATCCCGTAAAAAAATTTATTTTGAAGCTACTCGTTCAGCCAACCAAAGATATTCTGATGCAAAATTGTGTATATTCTTTTCAAAGGAAAGATCGATAAGTTTTCCTTCTGCATCTATCTTAGTATCAATCTTGGGTATGATCAGCATTTGAGGACAAACCACACAAAAAATACCAGCCCCCAGCAGAATCAATTGTTGCGCAGTTCTAAGACCACCAAATCCACCATCCGAGGCCGTAACCACACCAAGTGTTTTATGCAGTTGTTTGGGGAAATGGTCCACCAGATTTTTTAATGCAGGCGAGTAACTGCCATTGTATTCAGGCGTCACAAAAATAAAAGCATCCGCTTTGAAAATACGTTGAAACAATGGCTTCCATTCATCAGGAGTATTGTCCAAAGAGTTAAACACCCTTTCCATCCAGGGCAGATCAAATTCGCGACAGTCAATGATACCAATTTGATGGATCGTATTTTGCTGAAACCAATTTTTTAAAAGATAGGCAGCCCTTACTGTTAAACTGTTTTTTCTGGTACTGCCAGAGATTATTTCGATATGCATGAAGTAATAATAAACAGCGAAATAAAGCAATTGTTTTGATACAAATAAATTAGCAATCGTTAAATACTAAAATCATAATTTCGAATCAACTAAATGTATCAAGGATGAACAGAAAACGATTCCTAAAGTTGGGTGCTGCCTCCGGCTTTGCTTCGATGCTTTCTCATAAGGCTCTAGCCCAAAACGTCACAAAAGTAACTGGCCCTGTGGTAGTATCTACCTGGGACGCAGGTTTACGGGCCAATAAAGGCGCCTGGGAAATATTAAGCAAAGGCGGCAAGTCGCTGGATGCTGTTGAGAAAGGGGTGATGGTAACAGAAGATGAAATCAACTGTTGTGTAGGGCTTGGTGCCAACCCCGACAGGGATGGAATCGTAACCCTCGATGCCAGTATCATGGATCACCGCTTCCACTGTGGTGCGGTGGCTGCTTTGGAAAGAATCAAACATCCCATTGCTGTGGCTCGAAGGGTAATGGAAAAAACACCACATGTGTTTTTAGTGGGTCAGGGCGCACAACAATTTGCCGTTGCAGAAGGTTTTCCACTAGAGAAGCAGGAGCTATCCTCCGATGCCAAAAAAGCCTATGACGATTGGCTCAAAAACTCTAAATATGATCCTGCTATCAATCGTGAACTCAAGGGGCATGGTCCATTTGCACCATCCCAAATAAATGGAGATTGGAACCACGATACCATTGGCATGGTAGCCATTGACGCAGCCGGCCACCTAGCCGGAAGCTGCACCACCAGTGGCATGGGCTTCAAAATGCGCGGCAGACTGGGCGACTCGCCCATCATAGGAGCCGGACTTTATGTGGATGGAGAGGTGGGTGCCTGCACCGCTACCGGTCAAGGCGAAGATGTGATCCGTGTGGCCGGTTCGCATAGTGTGGTAGAATATATGCGCATGGGTTATGGACCCGAAATGGCCTGCCAGAAAGTGATTGAGCGGATTGTGAAAATAAAAGGTGAGGAGGTGAAAAAGATTCAGGTAGCATTTTTAGCCATCAACAAAAACGGAGTCGTAGGCTCCTGTTGCATTCACAAAGGTTTTAGCTATGCCCTCAAAACCAATACCACTGAGCGATTGGTGGAAGCAAAAAGCTGGTTTCAGTAACAATGTCCAAACTATACAAATAATAATTTTTATGAAGCCGGCAGATGAATAAATGGCATCGATCTTGCGACGCTCCGTTCAGCAGATGTACCAATGGCATCCAACCCAATCTAAAATAATAAATAGGTTTTCTGACTACGAATGATTTTAGATTATAAAAGTCTGTCGTCAAAATCCAATTTTCAAATGAATAATTTCCTTTTAGAAATAGCCACCACCGATTTTGAATCTACCAAAAATGCAGTGGCAGGTGGTGCAGACCGCATAGAACTATGTGCCAATCTTGGCGAGGGAGGCACCACCCAGTCTTTTGGTGTCATTAAAAATTGCCGGGAAAAGTTTAGTACTAAAATCTATCCAATCATCAGAATAAGAGGAGGCGATTTTTACTATACCGAAGAAGAGTATGCCTGTATGTACCATGATGCCATGAACTGCAAGGAATTGGGTTGTGATGGAGTAGTGATTGGTTTCTTAAACCAGAACGCAACCATCGATGTGGAACGAACCGCCAGAATTGTAGAGGCAGTGTCTCCGTTGGGTGTCACTTTTCACAGGGCATTTGATCGCTGTCTCGATCCTTTTCAGGCATTGGAGCAACTCATTCAAATTGGATGCGAGAGAATCCTGACCAGTGGCCAAAAATTAACCGCTCCAGAAGGAGTTGGGTTGATTACAGCACTCAACAAGGTTGCCAATCATCGGATCATCATCATGCCTGGCAGTGGTGTACGGGAAAGCAATATTCAAATGCTGGCACAACAAACAGGCTGCCATGAATTTCATACCTCATTGCGAGCATTGCAGCATAGCCCTATGCAATATTTTCCAGAAGCTTTCGAACAAAATGAAGAAAACAATCATTTTAGTGTAGAGGCAAATGCTGTTAGCAGACTGAAAAATTTACTTCATCAGTCCTAAGGGTTTTTATAAAAATAGATACTATGATTTTTAGACAAGCCTTGATTTCAGATATTCAGGAAATTCAGATAGTAAGAAATTCGGTTAAAGAAAACACTTTGTCCAATCCTGCCTTAATACCAGATGAAGATTGCCGCATCTTTCTTACAGAACGAGGCAGGGGATGGGTTCGCATTTTACTTACACCATACTATCTGCAATAATCTCTGCTATATCCAACACTTTTACAGATTCTTCCTTTTCTGCATTTTTCACCCCATCCGTTAGCATGGTATTGCAAAAGGGACAGGCAGATGCCACAATACTGGCTCCGGTGTCCATCGCTTCCTTCGACCTTTCCAGATTTATTCTAATTTCTCCTTTTTCTTCCTCCTTAAACATTTGAGCACCCCCTGCACCACAACAAAGCCCCTTGCTTTTGCATCGTTTCATTTCTACCAGTTCAGCATCCAGCGCTTCCAATACCTTTCTGGGTGCTTCGTAAATATCATTGGCACGGCCCAAATAACAACTATCATGATAGGTGATTTTTTTACCTTTGAATGCACCTCCTTCCTTCAACACTATTTTCCCATTGTCTATCAATTGCTGCAAGAAGGTGGTATGATGAATGATCTCATAGTTTCCACCCAAGGCCGGGTATTCATTTTTAAAAATATTAAAACAATGAGGACAGGCCGTTACAATTTTCCGAATTCCATAATTGTTTAGAACCTGTATATTTTGGTAGGCCATCATTTGAAAAACAAACTCATTTCCCGCACGCCGGGCAGGATCGCCGGTACACATTTCCTCCTTTCCCAAAATGGCATATTGGGTCTTTGTTTTTTCCAATATACTGGCAAAGGCTTTAGTGATTTTTTGAGCGCGCTGGTCAAAACTTCCGGCGCATCCTACCCAAAAAAGAACCTCAGGAATTTCACCTTTTGCAAAGAATTCTGCTACTGTTGGTATTTGCATTATTATCTGATTTTTTGGTATGCGATCGTTTAAAAATTCAGGCATACGGTATTAAAATAAAATTAAGTTTTTTAAACTACTGACGGGTATATTTGCGAATTAATAAATGCAAATCAAGAAATTTTTTGAAAAGATAACTAATTGGGAACTATGGAATTTTTACCTTTTATACGCCCCAATTGCCCCGGTCTGGTTATGGTATTGTTTCAAAAGCAGATCCTTTTGGTTTTTTACGCCCTCCAATCCTAAGATAACTTTTGGTGGATTTGAAGGTGAGGGGAAAAAAGAAATGTATGATTTGTTGCCATCGGACAAAGTACCTCTAACCATTTATATAGATTGTACAAAAGATTTTGAAAGTATAAAAAAACAGCTAGCCTCGGTCGACCTTCAGTATCCTTTTGTAGTTAAACCAGATGTGGGGATGAAGGGTATTTTGTTTAGAGTGATAGAAGATGAGCATCAGTTCAAGAAATATCATGATCGTATGCCGGTGGAATATATTGCACAGGCCAAAGTGGACTACCCCATTGAAGTGAGTGTATTTTATTACCGTTATCCCTGGAAAGAAAAAGGCTATGTGTCTGGATTTATTTATAAAGAACTATTGCAGGTAAAAGGCGATGGCAAAAGCACCCTAAAGGAGTTGGTAAACGATCATCCTCGAGCCAAATTCCGGATTGAAGAAATGGAAAATAGGCATGGACATAAATTTGAAAAAATTATTCCTCTGGATGAGGTTTTCTATTTGTCGTTTGCCGGAAATCACAACAGAGGAGCCCGGTTTACGAATCTGAGTGAAGAGATAGATACAGGCCTGGTAAACATTTTTGACGAACTTAGCCAAAGCACGCAATTTTATTATGGCCGGTATGATATTAAAGCGGCATCTATAGAGGATTTGAAGCAAGGCAGAAATTTCTCGATTCTGGAATACAATGGGGCAGGTGCCGAACCAAATCATATCTACGATTGTGGGATAAGTTTGTGGAAGGCGTATAAAATAATACTCTTGCATTGGAAAGCATTATATAAAATCAGTAAATACAATGCTCAAAACGGTGATCCATACTGGCCATTTAAAAAAGGGAAAGATTACCTGAAAGCCGCAAGATTACATTTTAAGAATCTTGTGAAATATGATGAATAAATTATTATAGAACGATTAATATTGCCCAATGACTTCATCCAAAAAACTTTGGACACCTTCGCCTGCGTTTAAGCAAAAGGCAAACCTTACGCTGTATGTCGAGTGGCTAAAACAGCATAGATCATTAGCTTTTGATGACTATGATGCCTTGTGGAGATGGTCGGTTGAGGAGTCTGAAGCATTTTGGAAAACGATCATGGATTACTTTGAAGTGAAATGCCATGATCAACCTGAAAGCATTCGAACAACCGATCCAATGCCTCAAACCGAGTGGTTTCCCGGAGCTACCTTAAATTATGCAGAACATATTTTTAGGAATAAAACACCTGAACGTCCAGCCATTTTGTTTGCATCTGAAAATAGGGAACTGAAAAAAATTTCCTGGGCAGAACTGGAGCAACAGACAGCAGCCCTGCAACAGTATTTAATCAAGTTAGGCATAGAAAAAGGCGATCGGGTGGTTGCGTATATTCCGAATATTCCACAGGCCACCGTGTCCATGTTGGCGACTATTTCTATTGGAGCAGTTTGGAGTAGTTGCTCTCCCGATTTTGGTTCGGGAAGTGTGCTGGACCGATACCGTCAAATTGCACCTAAAGTATTGATTGTGGCAGATGGATATAGCTATAATGGCAAAGCGTTTGACAGAATGGAAGTTGTTCTTGAAATCAGTAGCCAACTACCCTCAGTGGAAAAAGTAATTGTCATACCCTACCTTGGAAACAGGATGGAACTTTCAAAGTTTTCATCAGCTATTTCATGGGATGAAATCATGCAGCAGACTTCGGGGCAGCTTCAATTTTTACCGGTGTCCTTTTCTCATCCTGTCTGGATATTATATTCTTCCGGAACCACTGGAGTTCCTAAAGCCATTACCCATTCCCATGGAGGAATGTTGCTGGAGCATTTAAAATATCTTAGTTTTCATAATGATGTGCATCCGGGAGAAAATTTCTTTTGGTATTCTACTACTGGTTGGATGATGTGGAACTTTGTTCAAGCATCCTTACTGGTAGGTGCTACCATTGTGCTTTATGATGGAAGTCCAGGCTATCCTGATATGAATGTTTTATGGAAAATGGCTGGTGAATTGCCTATCCATCATTTTGGAACCAGTGCACCCTACATCATGGCCTGTATGAAAACTGGTTTGAATCCGGGAAAAGCATTCAATTTATCGGCCTTGCGTTCGATTGGTTCCACAGGTTCTCCTTTGCCTTCCGAGGGTTTTGATTATGTGTATAAAGAAATTAAAGAAGATGTATGGCTCTGCTCTATGAGTGGAGGCACGGATATTTGTACTGCCTTGGTAGGAGGCAATCCCTGGTTGCCTGTGTATGAAGGATGTATTCAGTGCCGGACGCTCGGCTGTGCTATGTATGCATTTGACGAAGGAGGATCGCCTGTGTATGAGGCCGTAGGAGAAATGGTGGTTACCCAATCCATGCCTTGTATGCCAGTGTATTTTTGGAACGATAAGGACTTTGTCAGATATAAAGAAAGCTATTTTGAAATGTTTCCGGGATATTGGAGACACGGCGACTGGGTGGAAATTGAAAAAGATGGTCAGGTGATTATTTCTGGTCGTTCGGACACCACACTCAATCGTCAGGGAATAAGAATTGGTACTGCAGAAATATATCGTGCGGTGGATAAGATTGCAGAAATAAGAGACAGCCTGATCGTGAATATAGAATTGCCGGGTGGTGGTGATTATATGCCTTTGTTTGTGTTCTTGCAGCCAGGAGAATCTCTGAACGAAGAACTGATAAAACGTATAAAAAATCAATTGAAATTAGACTTTTCACCTCGTCATGTGCCAGATGAAATTCTGGAGGTGAATGATATTCCCTGCACCATCAGTGGAAAAAAAATGGAAACTCCTGTGAAACGCATCTTAATGGGAGACGCTGTTGAAAAAGTAGCTAACCGGGGTGCCATGCGAAATCCTGAATCATTGGACTATTATTTTGAGTTGGCAAAGCAAAGAAAATGGATTCAGTCTGGTCAATCAAAAAGTGGTGGTTAGTTTAAGGCCACAATGTTCTTTTTGGCGGCTCAATTCAATTAGAATTAAGCTAAACCAGATAAAAAATTACACAGAGTAGTCATCCATTCTACTACTATTGATCCTGAGAAGATAATAAAGAATATGGATGGAATTAACATTAGTTTTGAAAACAGATTTTTTTAATTTCAAAACCATATATGCTAAAATCGGAAGCAAGAAAAATATTTAATTCTAAAAGGTCGGCAATATCTCCTCAGCAAAAAATGAAATGGGAGGATTTGATCCTGATCCAGTTTCAACGACTGATGCTTCCTCATCTGGAAACCGTTTTTGTTTATGCAGCTACCAAGGACGAAGTTGAAACGGATACGATAGTAGATTATCTGCATTTTCAAAATCCGGCTTTAGGAATTTCCTACCCTGTGGTTGATTTTGCCACACAAACCATGAACGCTGTTTTGACAAATACGGATACCGAATTTGTCAAGAATCAATATGGCATTGCAGAGCCGGATAGCCAGGAACTGGTGCGTCCTGACACTATTGATCTAATCCTAGTGCCACTGCTTTGTTTTGATAAGGATGGTTTTAGGGTGGGTTATGGCAAGGGCTTCTATGATAAATACCTAGTACAAACCAGATCCGATGCCATCAAGGTTGGGTTATGTTATTATGAACCAATAGATAAAATTGATGACCGCAATAATTTTGACGTACCTTTAAATTATTGTATCACACCCGAAAGGTTGTATGAGTTTTAGCAAACTGATAAAGCAGAAAAATATATTACTGATTCCTTTTTCCTGGATGTATAAGGCGGGGGCTTTCATCTATCATGGTTTGTATGATCTAAAAATATTGAAATCGGAAAAACCAACGGTTACTACTATCTGCGTGGGGAACCTTTCCGTGGGAGGAACTGGTAAATCGCCCATGGTGGAGTATCTGATTCAATTGCTAAAAGATGCATTTAAAACCGCAGTAGTCAGCAGAGGATATAGAAGAAAAACCAAGGGCTTTCTCATTGCAAATGAAGATAGCACAGCAAACGATATTGGGGATGAACCTCAGCAGTTTCATGTAAAATTTCCAAATGTGACTATAGCCGTAGGCGAACAACGGGCCACTGCCATACAGCAATTGATGTATGTGCATCCAGAAACTGAATTGGTGATTTTGGATGATGCTTTTCAGCATAGAGCAATAGAAGCCGGACTAAATATTTTGTTGACAGAATATGGCAACCGGTTTACTAAAGACTGGTACCTGCCTGCCGGAAGTTTGAGAGATCTGAAAAAAAATTATAAGAGAGCAGATGTCATTGTCATTACAAAATGTCCTGAGTCCATTTCAGAGGTTGTGAGGCAGGATATCCTAAAAGAATTAAGACCGACCACCACTCAAACTATTTTTTTTACTTGCATTCAGTACGGCCAGGCCTATGATATATTTACAAGAAAGGAAGAGCGATTAGACCTTTTGGATTCGATGGTTTTGGTTACGGGTATTGCAAACCCTGCACCGTTGTTGGAGTATCTGAAACCGTTGAAAGCAAATTTGCAGCATATTGGCTTTGCAGACCATTATGATTTTTCGGAAACAGACATCAAGGGAATTCTGGAAAAATTAGCCGTGGCTAAGGGTGCACAAAAGAAAATAGTAACCACAGAGAAGGATGCGATGCGTTTGCGCCAATGGCCGCAAATGCAGTTGCAGCCTGTGTTGGCTATTCCCATTCAACATCGTTTTTTGTTTGGGGAAGCCAAAGCATTTAATGAGATGGTCAAAAAATATGTTTTACAATCAAGTAGGTAGCTGACGTAATAAGCGCAAAAGGCGGCGAATGCAATACCATTAAGCTAAGTTCCAATGCAAGAGAAAAACTGTAGCATCTCCAATGATAGAAACACCATTTTTGATTAAATAAAAAAAATTATGAAGAAAATTACAAATAAGCCGAAGAAGAAAACGAAAGCACTTCAGCGTGCTACCAAAGTGAAGCAGGATACGGAATCCACAATGAAAGGTCGTCTGGAGATCACCCGATCCGGTCGTGGCTTTGTGATAGTGGAAGGACTTGAAGAGGATGTGATGATTGCTCCTGACGGGTTGAAAAATGCTTTGAATGGAGATACAGTGCGAATAAAACTAAACAATGCGTATGAGGGGCGACCCAAGGGCAGAGTGGTGGAAGTGGTACAACGCAAACGCAATGAGTTCATCGGCAAATTGCAGATGAACCGGGGTTATGCCTTTGTGTTAGGTGATCGGGAAAAGAATATGCCTGACTTGTATGTGGCAGAAGCCAATATTAATGATGCAAAGGACGGAGAGACTGTGGTAGCAAGGGTGTTGGATTGGGGAGGAGATGGTAAAAAACCTTCTGCTCAGGTGGTTTCCATACTGAGTGGAGAAGATCAGGCAGATGAAACCATGAAGTCTATTTTGATAGAGCGAGGTTTTTCTTTAAGCTTTACAGATGAAGCAATGGAGATAGCTAATCGCATACCGGAAGTGATCACCAAAGAGGATATCAGCATGAGAAAGGATGTGCGAGGCATACTGACTTTTACGATAGATCCGGCAGATGCCAAAGATTTTGATGATGCTATTTCGTACCGAAAATTGAAAAATGGTAATCATGAAATTGGTGTGCATATTGCAGATGTGAGCCACTATGTATTGCCGGGCAATGCCTTGGACGCTGAGGCATATCAGCGGGCTACCTCGGTTTATTTGCCTGACAGGGTGGTGCCGATGTTGCCAGAACATATTTCCAATGTGCTTTGTTCCTTGAGACCCAATGAAGATAAATTGGCCTTCTCTGCCATTTTTCAGTTGAATGATAAATGTGAAGTGAAACAATACTGGTTGGGAAAAACGGTGATACACTCGGACAGAAGGTATAGTTATGAAGAGGCACAACAGATTCTTGAAACCGGTGTGGGTGATTATGCAGAAGAGCTGATTACCATTAACAATTTAGCTAAAACCTTGCGCCGGTATCGGTTTGACGAAGGGGCAATCAATTTTCACTCCACCGAAATTAGATTTAAACTGGATGAGAAGGGCAATCCCACTGGAATAGAATTGAAAGAAAGCAAAGAGGCCAACCAACTGATTGAAGAACTGATGCTGCTGGCCAACCGGATGGTAGCCAGACATATTTCTAAACTTAAGATCAACAATAAAGCACTGCCTTTTCCTTACCGAATTCACGACACGCCCGATGAAGAAAAGCTGTTGCCCTTTATTGCCTTTGCCAATAAGTTTGGATATAAGTTTGACATTTCTAGTGCCGAAGCCATTGCTAATTCATTCAATAAGTTATTAAAAGACATACAGGGAAGACCCGAAGAGAAAGTGTTGCAACAATTGGGTATTCGTACAATGGCCAAGGCAAAATATACCGAAAGCAATGTGGGTCATTATGGGCTTGGATTTGAATATTATTGTCATTTCACTTCGCCCATTCGTCGCTATCCGGATGTGCTGGTGCATCGTGCCTTGCAGGAAGTGCTGGAAGACCGTGCGGTACCCGATAAGCGTATGGAAGAAAAATGTAAGCATTGTAGTGAACGGGAAAGATCTGCTATGGAATGTGAGCGCGCTGCTAACAAGTTCAAGCAGGTGCAATATATGAAACAGTTTGTGGGTGATGAGTTTGATGCAATTGTAAGTGGTGTTTCCAAATTTGGATTCTGGGCCGAAACAGTAGAACAAATGTGTGAAGGTTTGATTAGCATTACGAGTTTGTCGGACTATGATAGTTTTCACCATTCAGAAAGTGATTATGCCTTGATAGGTATGCGAACCGGCACCAGATTCACAATGGGGGATAAGGTGAGAATAAAAGTGGTAGCGGCAAATATGGACAAGCATCAGTTGGATTTTGAGTGGGTGAAAGGGTAGGGATGGATAAGGGGTTTAATAAAGAATTCCTTTACCACTTAAAGATACTTTTCATGAATATTTGCAGAGCTAAAGAGGTTCCTAAGCAAACCGATGAGTCCGTATTTAAAGTCTGTTCAGCAGTTTAGGTGCGAAAATCCCGGTAGCTTAGAATCTGTTTTTTGCAACCGACATCCATTTTTTTTGAGGGCTTTTATTAATCGGCTTAAGGTCTATCTTTCTAAGCTAAGACTCATAATGCCTAGGACGACCTCGTTGGTCAATGTTTTCAATGTCATAGATTGAAGGGTTTTGTCTTTGTTCAGTGGAATATCCAATACGGTGGCTGCACCACCTGCAATCACTCTGTTAGAAAAACCTTTTATTTCGGTATAGTTTGAAAAAGTTCTGGTAATTTCTCCTGTTTTAAATATCAGCCGATACGGTTTTTCTCCGCTTTTGAAAGCAAAGCCATCCTGCATATAATCCTGTTCTATTGGCCACCAGTTGTCTGGATTTTTCAACGGTAACGAGTCCTTTGATCCGTCGGTGTATTGAAAATAGATAATCCCATTTGCCATCTGGCTTTGTTGATGATTGGTTGTTCCAGCCATTAGCAAATAGGCATGATCCGCTTTCCCAGATAAAGGAACGGTAAGGGTTTCAGGAAAGTTTTTCCATTGCGATGTGTAGCCTATGTTCTTGTCGGAGCCTAGTAGAAATGGTATCTTATCCAAATGAACGGCTTTTTTATTTTTTATTCCTTCGACACTTATATCGGGTTGAATGAGTGGATAACACCAGTTGCCAATTCCCTGCCAGGGAATTTGTAAAGAAGTGGAGGCTGGTCTTGGTGAAAGATATAGATGCTTGAAGGTGTTCGTTACATGATCATTAAAGAAGGGTTCCAGATTGACAGGTTCATATTTTGCATCAGCCTGAATATCCCAGTTACTAAAAAGCTGGTTGGATATCGATTCGTCTTTCCACTCAATGATTATTTGATTATGTCCTTTCTTTATATACTCTAGCGGAACGGAGATCTGAATTTTTTCTTTTGGAGGGATGGCAATGGATTTTGTAAATCGGTTCACCATTATTTTTCCTTGGCGGATGGTGCCGGAATGATTCACCAATTCAAAAGATTCAAATTGACCTTCCTTGTTTTGCAATTGTTCTATGCCCACAGGTGCTATAGTATTTATCTGGACAGGTACAGTCCATTCCGCCTGACCCTGGCGTAACTGAATAAACAAGGGCACAATACCTACCGAATTTGAAACAACCTCTAAGCAGCTTGGACTTGTTTGTTTTAAACTAAATTGATTATCAGGGTCTGAAATAGACAAGATTTTTGCTTGACCAAAATGGATGAATTTGGCTTCACCCTGAACTATCCGTATTTCTGATTCCACTTTTTCAATAGTGTTTCCTGTCAGTTGAATTTGAACAACATAATCTTCTGAAATCCCTGCGTTGATTTCGATAATGGGTTGGTGAAATGCATCTGAAACCCAATGGTAGTCGGCCTTCTTCCCATTTACCATCACGGCATTCACCATATCCTGATCTAGTCTGAACCGCAATAACAATTTCATTTGTTTGGGATATTTCTGGTGAATATGGTAGGTGATCTGATTGGCATCTTTCCTAAAATCAAAACTGATATTGGGCGTTTTTAGTCGGGCAAATTTCCAGTGTTCAGGAAAACCAGGCTGAATATGCAGGGTTTCATGAAGTGCATCTGGTACTATGCCAAATAATCCCTCTGTGAGTGTTCTGGCTGCTATGCCAATAGGATCTGCAAAGTCGCGATACAATTCACCTCTTACAGCATCATAAAAAGACAATTGCTGAAAGTTGCCAGGACTGGAACCTAAATACATGCTTTCTACCAAGGCACTTCTCCAAAGTTGAAAAGCGTTTTCAGCTTCGCCACTTTGCCAGTAGGCAAGAGAAGTGTGGAGGTTTTCTGCTAGGGCCACATTATTGATACTCCAGGTATAGGGTTGCCAATTGGTGGTAGCCAACAAAGAAAGATTTTTCAATGACAAATCTTTTGCCTGTACTGGAATCTGTGGGATATGCCGATCTATATATCGAAGCATTTGATATTTTTGAAAGAGGGTAGCAGTTTCCTCATCAATGGCATGGTAAATGGTCCACAATCCGGGAGCACCATGTAGCAACTGAAGACCACTAAAGTCTTTGTACTCGGCAAAAGTACCCAGATCTTTCAACCATAACTGCAGATTCATCGCCTTCAGAATCCGGTTGGCTTCTGTGTCATAGGTATTGCCATCTTCACCCAACAGCTGAGCTATTTGAGCAGCCATCTTATTAGCCCTGAAATTATAGGCAGAAGAATGAGTTACTCCTCCACCACTATACTGCAAGGCATCGCTTGCCCAGATACACGCATAGGCATCATACAATCCATCTCCGTCTGCATCAAAGTTTCTTTTTTCCCATTGCAGGTGGCGTTGAATAGCCGGCCATACTTTTTTTATATAATCAATATCCCCTGTGTATTTTAAGTGGGTGAGTAATTGATCTATAAATACCAGGTTCATATCGTAATGATGTGGTTGTATTTTCCCATCCGGACTTCTACAGATATACCCATTACTAAACATGGCATTTCCCATCTTTTCCGTTTGTCTGGCAAAATGGCGCAACGTGTCTGGTTCTACTGAGCCTGGCGAGATGTCTGTTACCTGCGATTTTAAATAACTGTCAAAATGCAATCTGGCTCTATCCTGCCAGCCCAATGCATCTGCTACGTAAGCACCACGCCAGGCAGGCAGCCTCATGCGCCAGGCTACTGCACCATGCAAGTAGGTTGGCGATTCCCAAATGCCGTCGGCTGCAATTGATAAAGCACCAGCCAATGGATTAATAAATTCATCAGGTGTTTCCAACAGGATTCTTTCTGCTATTTGTTTTCTTGCCTTTTCCGCAGTTTTGAAAATTTCGGATGCTTGTTGATCTCTGCGTTGGTTTGGATTGTTCTCCACATAGAAATAGTGGATACTGTTTTTTCCTGGTTGTATCAATCCAGTAATGACAGGGGTTTTAGTTTTTGACTGACTGTTCAACAGGGAGATCGGATTTTCCTGACTGCTGGCCTCTGTGATTTTCACTTTGGCCAAGGTGGGAAATACACCAAAAAGAATTTTAGGTTTTACTTTAGAAATGGTATCGAGCTGTTTATTGCGAAACTGAATTTCATACCTATCTTCTTCACTCAATGGTTTTGAGAATCCAAACATCAATTGAAATCTGTTTTGTTCAATTCTGTATATATTGTCTTTGCAATAGTTGGCCTGCATATAGAAGGAAGATTCGGGGTCTGCACCAATATCACCATCACGGCTAAATTTTTTTCCACTGGCTGCACCATAGGCTATCACTAGTGAAAGTTCTCCGGGTGTATTGTGCGTCTCAATTTTTAGAATCATTCCTTCGGCATCGCCCATAGCTAAGGCAGTAATTCTTAGAAACCCACTTTGGAGTAATTCGTCTCTAATTTCATAAATCATTGCACCTGGTCGGTAGATTGTCTTCAGGCCCTTAGCCTCAGTGATCCATTTGCTTTTTCCTCGATGAATCAATCCAAGTTTGCAGTTTCCCCCCATCCCTGGCAAATACAATGCAAACTCTGGCAAGTCTCCAGCTTCCACTCTAAAACCAGTATTGGTGCCATACAGTGCCCGGTTAAATTTCTTATTTCCCTTGTGCAAAATGAAATCTTTGTCTGAGGGTTTATAATGCAATATCCGTTCCTTATTGTGCCAAACAGCAGGTGAGGTTCCCTGGGCATGGAGCAGGAAACCAGAAGTCATGATCAAAAAAAAGAATAATAATTTTTTATGTTGATATGCTAAATTCATTTAGGGGTGGAATTTTTTTAGTTGGGAAAAATGATTTTTAAAAAAGCAATTCCATTTGTTTTCGATAAATTGATTTTCAAAAACCGCTGCCTTATAGGTTCCCAACCTTTAATTATTCAGATGTATATCAGTAGAATTTGTCATTTCTACATTCTTACCATCAGCACCCTTCAGTTGCACATTATTAAAATGCCATCCGTTGGCATAGGAAATACTGCCCGCTTTTGTTCCGCTGATTTCAATATTGTTGAAATTGAAATTTTGTGCCGGTGAGGCTTCCAATCCGTTACAATAAATGATATGGTTGGTGATGCCGCTGGCTTTTATGTTAGAGATATAAATATTTCTAAACACCGGAATGCCTTTTTCTGGTGGATTTACTTTTTTTAATAAAGTTTTCCAATGCGATGGAATAGAATCATATTGATACCCTTTGGGAAGAATGGAATTGCTGTAGGCAGGATTCCAGTTCATAGTGAAATAAAATGCATTGCGTACGCCATCCATTTTAATATTGTGCAGATAGATATTTTCCACTATGCCGCCTCTGGTGGTAGTGGATTTGATATGAAATCCCTGACCGGTTTTATGTGCCTCCAAATCATAAGCCAGCACATTTCTGATACCGCCCGAAGTTTCACTTCCCAAGGTGAGCAAACCGCCGCCTTTTCGGGCAATACATTTTTTAATCACGACATATTCAGTTGGACGATTTACACGTAGCCCGTCCCAATCCCGACCCGATTTTAAACAGAAATCATCATCATTGCAATCTATATCACAGTTTTGGATAAGCACCCAACTGGAGGAGTCTACATCAATGCCATCAGTACTGGGGCCATGTCCGTCTTCATTGTTTCTGATAACGACACCATCTACCGTAAGTCTGGTGGAGTAGAGCAATTGTACGGTCCAGAATCCTGCATTTTTAAAAGTGATATCCTTTAGGGTTATGTCGGCTGCATTTTGCGTGAGAAAAGTTCGAACCCTTTTTGCATCATAATCCACAATCCATCTCAATCCTTTGGGTTCATAATCGTTCCTGCGCATATCCCAGTACATATCCCAACAAAACTTTCCTCGGCCATTTACTATGCCTTTGCCTGTTACTGCCACATTTTGTGCATCTACAATATTGATTAAGGCAGCCGGCCATTTCATTTCGATGCCTGCAATTCGGGTATCAATTTCGGGATAATCTTTTATGTGCTGAGAGCCTAAAATGGTGACTCCGCTATCAATTCTTAAATGCACTTTTGATTTCAGAAAAATGGATCCGGAAACATAAGTCCCCGGTTTGAAGGCCACAATGCCGCCTCCATTTTTTGCACAGACATCAATAGCTTTTTGGATAGCCACAGTGTGGATTGTATTCGTATCACTGATTGCTCCAAACTGATTGACATAATAGATCTTTTTTCCAGTTGGAAATTTTTTTGCCCCTACTTGTTTAGCCCAGGGCAGATCAGGTATTTGTGTCCATGATGTTTTTGAAAAAATTAAAAGGAATATGAAAATGGTGAATACATTTTTGATATGCATGTTTGGTTCTTATTTTGATTAAAGTTTTCTTTATTTCTACTGCATAGATATTTTCTCTGCCTTCAAAGTTGGCTCTAAAGATGATCCATTTTTGATCGGGTGAAAAATGCACATTTGGCTCTAGTCTGTATTGCTGTCTTTTCAGGTTTACCAGTTTTTCAGAAACGAATCTGTTGCCAACTGGTTTGAATAGATAGATACATTGTCCTTACGGTGCTTTTGCCACGGCGTCCGGATCGCCTCCATCGCCAGCAAAAAGTTTGCCATCAGGAGAGGAGGTGTAATGCACCGACCACTCATTTCGTTGAAGGGTGTACCTGGTTTCCATTCCGGTTGAAAGATTTTTACCCGCTACGAAAAACGTAACACCACGTGGTTGTTGCAAATCAAACCATCGTCTTCATTCTCCTGAGAATGCTTTTCTACTTTCCTTAAAATGGTTAAACTACTTGCACTAAATAGTAGTATTGAAAGCACTACAATACCACGGCTAAATGATATCTGTTTTGACATATGGCAATAATTTTTTTAAGAACCCAAAGTAGTGCAATTGAAAAGTAAGTGCATCCTGCACTGTGCTGAAACCAGATCTCAAATAAGGTATAAATGCTTTAATTGTTGCATTTTAAGATCAAAAAAGGGTAAAATAATTTTGAATACTGTGTCAAATTACCAAGAGAACTATAGTTTCTTTTCGAAATATTTTCCATAGAAATTCTGGCTGGAGTTCTAGGGATCGCAAAAAAAAATCCTGGATAGAGTGCTTTAGGTTTAAAGAAAATGGCCCACATTTTTAGTGGACCATTTTCTTTGATTTAAATATTGAATTCTATTGGGTGCATACCCTTAGAAAACTTTTAATTCTGCCAAATTGGAATAGTTTACGCCTCCATATACCGTAGTAATGGTTGCTCTAAAATATCTGGCAGCACTTGTAGGGGATGCAAATACAAACTTCTGCCAATTTGAGTTGTCCGCTACGTTAATATTTGATGCCACCGTCCAGGTAGTGCCATTTGTACTTACCTCAAAAGTCATTGTTTTGGGCCTGCCCGAACTACCCACTCCTTGGCGTGGTAAAACATTGATGCCATGTACGATGTTTGAAGCATTCATATCAACTATAAACCAATAGGGAAGTGGATCGGTACCACCTTGCCACTTAGAGTGCCAGAAGGAGGTAGTCACATTATCAAAGATATGCACCACTCTACCATTATTAGGCCCTTCTCCAGAAGCCTCTTGTGAGCTGAAACTCACAACACTCCATGCAGTACGGCTATAAGGAGGGAATGGATCTTTTTCAATATGAAAATATATTGTGCTCAGACTTTCATTTACTTCTGCATTGGTAGCGCTTGTAATTGTGAGAGGCAATAAATATCCCGCTGATAGGTCTATCTTTTCCGGATAGAATGTTAAAAGAATAGTAGTGTCTTTTTTGCCAGCAGGAATAGTAATAGTGGAAGAAGGCAGATTATAATATGTAGTTGGCATCAATGTATATTTTGTATGATGCGCTGTATCTGCATTATAACTATCAAAAGCGGATTGATCAATACCAAGTGTAATAGTGATATCCGATTCCTTAGCTTTTGGTAAGTTAATTGACAAAGGAACAGTAATTGATGCTTTAGACATATCAAAATCCAACAAGGCATTTTTGAAATATGCTGCTCCGCTACTTGCAATAGTATAGCTATTCACCGCTGGATACGCCAGCACCAGAGAGGTGCTGCGATTGTTGGGCGTATCAACTTGCTTATAACACCCTGATAGTGTCATTATCGTCACAACAGGGATGGATATGTAAAAAAATATTTTTTTCATTTTCAGAATTATTTTGTTGCCATAAAAATATTACCAACCTGGATTTTGAGTCAATTGAGGATTAAGCGTCAACTGCTCTGTAGATAATGGACTTAGATAGTCTCTTTCTATTTTGAAATTATAACCACTTGCTCCCACTACATTATTTTTATACGGGAAGATATAGTCGTTATCATTAACAGGATACAAAGTGGTCAGGCCTGAAGATCCGGCATCTGGCATGGACATATACTGAGCTCTTTTTGCTCCCAGTGGTTTCCAACCCTTAATCAATTTTCCAGCTGCAGCCCATCTCCAAATATCATCATGACGATATCCTTCCACAGCCAGTTCTACTCTTCTTTCTCTTCTTACCTCATTGATGATCGGAGACAGTTCAGAGAATTCCCAGTTAGGATCGGAAACAATACTTGCGATAACCAGATTCGGCATACCCACTCTGGCTCTAAGTTTATTGATGGTGGCATCCACATCGGCCTGAGATGCTGTTCCTAATTCTGCCTTGGCTTCTATAAGGTTTAATAATGCTTCCGCATATCTGAAGTAAATAGTACCCTGGGTACCAGCAGCAACCGCTTGTTGCTTACTGTCTGAGTTTAAACCCTTATAAAGTTGATATCCGGTATAGTCTTTATCTTCTGCTGCACCGCCCCAGGCTGGATGCCAGAAACGTGATGTATCAGAAAGATAGTGAAGACCATCGTTTATCTGCACCGTTTGAGATAATCGAGGATCTCGGTTTGTAGCTACATTTATCAAAGTAGCGTCACCCTGATACAAAGGACTTACTGAAATAGGTTTACCATCGGTACACAAATAGGATTCTACTAAATTTTTAGTAATACCGCGACCACCACCCATGGTAATATAACGAGCTATTAAGGTATAATTTCCATCGGCTACGGAATACTTTCTCCAGAACATGACTTCGTTACTTCCGGAATAATCCAATTGATTAAATAAATTCCAGTACCCTTTGGATATACCCACATTCTCTAATCCAAACTTATTACTGTTAATTACGATTTGAGCTGCATCCGCAGCTTTTTGCAAATACTTCGAACCATTGGAGCCTGACACACCATAAGGTGTTCCTGCGTGATACTTTTCCCAAGTACCCTCATATAATGCAATGCGCGATTGCAACAATGCAGCTACTTCCTTGTACACTCTGAAAGGTTCATAACCAGAGGCCCCTTTGGAAGGAAGTACTGATATGGCTTTATCCAAAATGTTCATAATACTGTCCACCACTACATTTCTAGGCAAACGAGGAGCATAAAGATCTGTAGAGTCGCTCACCGTTAGCACTTTTGAAATCCAGGGAACTGCACCAAACTGTTTCAACTTACTGTAGTAGAAATTTGCTTTAAAGAAAAGCACCTCGCCTAAGTATTTGTTTATTTCAGCCTGATCACCTGTAGCAGATTGATATTTTCCCAGAAAATAATTGGTCCTTCTGATATTATTCCAGTCGGCATAACTCCATCCTCCACCAGATGCTGGTAGAGTAGATTCTCCATTAAGGAAACGGCTATAATTTCTGTTCACCATATTATCACTGGTATTGTCATCCTCAGAAAAAATACCAGCGGTGAAATAGGCCTGAATATAACTAGGTAAACTTGAATAAAAGGCGTTAGTATAAAATCGCAAATCATTGGGCGTTTTCCAATAATCTGCATCTGAAATTGCTGTTAATGGAGCTCGATCCAGAAAGTCCTTCTTACAGGATAGCATTCCGAGTACAACAATGCTTAATATTAATATGTTTAATTTTTTCATTTGAAAGTCTTTTAAAATTATAAAGTAAGGTTTAGACCAAACGAATAACTTCTTTGTAAAGGATAAATTTTCATATCACTAAAGAAAATTTCCGGATCCAGTGTGCTGTGTTTTTTCAAAGGAGAAATCGTAAACACGTTTTCAACCATTGCATAAATTCTTAAACGCTGCACAGAAAGTTTGCCCAAAAGATTTTGTGGGAGTGTGTAACCAATCTGAATATTCTTCATCCGCATATACGCAGCACTTTGCAAATACTTGGTCTGTGTTTGTTGATTTTTGCCATTCTCGCCACTCATATAGTATTTGGGAAAATATCCATCAGGGGTAGAAGGAGTCCATCTGTCGTTATGTACTGTAAATGGTGAACTTTGCCATTCACTTCCCACAACTCCCCAGAAATAGTTACTTCCAGCAAATACATCTCTTTTAGCAATACCCTGAATAAAGAAGCTTGCATCAAAAGATTTCCAGTTGAAATCAGCGTAAAAACCATATTGATATTTAGGCGTGGAATTCCCTATTACTTTCAAATCACCCATATCGCCAACTTTATTGGCCCCAATATTAATCGCACCATCACCGTTCAAGTCCTTATACTGAATATCCCCAGGGCCCCATTTGGAATTAATATAAGATTGGCTGGGTGCGTTAGCTACATCATCATAGCTTTGAAAATAGCCAACAGTTTCGTAACCATAAATATCTCCCATCACTCTACCTGGGAAATAATCACCTAATAGTTTTAAGTCATTAGGATACTTTGTTACAACACCTTTATAGTTGCTTAATGTAGCTCTTACATTGTAACTCAGTTCACCTATTCTGTCCTTCCAAGATAAAGTAAGCTCAAAACCTTTGGTTTCCATACCTAATACATTAGCTCTGGGAGGTGAAGCACCTAAGATTGCAGGGAAGTTCCCAATGCTTCCTAAGAAATCAGTGGCACTTCTTTTATACCAATCAAAGGTTATCCCTAATCGGTTTCTTAATGCGGTGATATCAAAACCAAAATCCAAAGTGGTCGTAGTAACCCATGATACAGTTGGGTCAATTAAGCCTGGAGCGGAAGTGGCCGCTTCCAAGCCACTATTAAAATACCAGGAAGTTCTAGTTGCTGCTGTAGTACCTAAGGCAGGATAGAAAGGATACCAGTTAGAACCAAAATCTGCTACTTGATCACCTAAGCTACCATAAGAACCTCTTAATTTCAATGTATTTACTGTTCGGGCAAAACCTCCTAAGTTATCCCAGAATTTTTCGCGGTTAACATTCCATCCGGCGGACATCCCTGGATAGAACTTCCATCTGTTTGCAGCAAGGAATCGGGATGTAGCATCATATCTTCCTGAAACTTCTAATAAATAACGTTCATCAAAGTTGTAGTTAAATCTACCGAAGTAACCCATTGATGCAAGTTGTGATCTGCTATCCGATGTGGTGGGCGTTTTTCCATAAGTGGTACTTAAAGAAGGCACGTTGTCTGTATACAAATAATTGTTATAACCATATAAGCTCACATTGTCATTAAGCTCGCTTACAAACCCACCGAGAAGTTTAAAGTTGTGTCTGTTTAAGGCGCGTTCATAACTAGAGAATAGGTTCAATAAATTATGATAACCAAATCCAACATTTCTTGAAAAAGCATTAGGAGTTGTCCAGTCAAGCACACCCAGCTTACCACTTGGTAAAGTTTGGTAAAGAGTTTTTAAATGGTTGGAAATATTAGAAAGACTGGCTTCATACGTGTAATTTATTGTAGTATTCCATCCTTTGATAGGAGAAAAAATAAGTTCACCCGTAATCAAGGGCTTATCCCAAGACTCAATACTTCTTCCTCCATCCAACTGATAGGGGATATCGCTTGTTTCAGAATATTCACCATTTGGATTATATAAAGCAATATTAGGATGTTTACGAGCTAACTGGTGCATCCAGTTTCCTCCGGTTCTGTTACCGCCTGACCATGGTGCATTATACGATTCTTTGGAGTAGGAAGTGCGTAACGCAAATTCTAACCAGTTAGTCAATTTACTACTGAAATTAGCACGTACATTGTATCTCTTATAAATATCGCTACCATATTGGTACATACCTGGTCGGTCATTATATCCCAGTCCAACAAAAAACTTAGACTTATCCGAACCACCTGATACACTTAAATTATGTTGTTGAATGGTTTGAGCATCTTTGTAAAATATTTTAAACCAATCATTGTTGGAATTGGCTCCGAACCAACTTAGCCATTGGTCACTACCAGAGTTCGGGTTTGCCATTGTTTCAGTTGTAACAATCCCCGCCTGATAGTCTTTCATTCGTTGTATTAACTCTGCAGAGTAATAGTTATTTGTACCGTATCCAGCATTATAACCTGCTTCATTATAGATGGTAGCAAAATCAATCGAATTCATCATTTTTGGAAGACCTATTGGCGTATTAATGGTAACACCTCCATTATAAACAATAGAGAGCTTGCCAGCTTTTCCTTTCTTTGTTGTAATCAATATAACACCATAAGGTGCACTTGATCCATAAATTGCAGCTGCAGAAGCATCCTTAATTACTGAAATGCTTTCCACATCATTGGGGTTGAGGGCGTTGAAATCCCCAGCCTGAACACCATCAATTACAATCAATGGAGAACCTGTAGTCCCTATTCCCGTAAATCCTCTGATGTTTAAAGACTGTGTAGCATTGGGGGCACCACCACCATATTGGGTCATGATGTTTAAGTTGGCCACAGCACCCTGCAAAGCCTGGGACAATCTGGCTACAGGACGATCTTCTAAAATCTTGTTGTCAATTGTAGCCACAGCTCCGGTAAGATTAATTTTCTTTTGTGTTCCATATCCTACCACTATCACCTCATCCATGGTTCCACTAGTGGAACTTAAAATCACATTTAATACAAAGCTTTCACCGGCGGAATTTACTGCTACTTCTTTTTCTTTATAACCTATGGCCGTAAATACTAAAATAGCATTGTTATCCTTTACGGTGATGGCAAATGAACCATCCTCATTTGTCCTGGCTCCGTTAGTGGTTCCTTTTTCAAGAATGCTGACACCCTGTAGGGATTCTCCTTTTTCGTTTAAAACCATACCTGTTACAGCTCTTATAGATAAAGTGCTGTTTAGGTGTATGTTTGTTTTGATATCAATTGCGTTGCCCAAATCTGCAGGTAGCATATTTCTACTAAAGGCAGAAGATGGTGAAGCAAGCAATAGCAAAACAGCCGGAATTTTAGTATTCCGTAGTACTTTGCGTAAGTGCCTATTTTGAAGCACTTCGAAGAACAAGCTTTTCATCATACTCTTTTTTTTATTAATTATTGGATTTACACAAAACGTATTTATTAGTTTTCAGTTAGGAAAGAACTTTACCTACTCCTATACTAGTCGTTATCCATTTTATACCTTTAATGGATGCTTAAGATGCAGGAAAGGAACTATTGTTATTATTTTATTGCTAGAAATCTTAAAGGTGAATGCGACAATCTTTTTTAGTTTATATAGAGCAAAAAAACTATGATTTAGACTTCTATTCTTTTTGGGATCAAAGAATAGGTGTTGGACTTTAATTGCGGCAAAACCGGAAAAGCATACAGGCTCTTTTCCATATTGAAAGACAGTCTTTTCATTATAAATTTTTTAAAAATCAACAATCAAATTCAATTTTGTTGGGGCTTTCTCCTTTTGACCTACGTGATCAGAAATTCTTCTATTTAGCACCGTCATAAAATATTATTAAGTCATACTTAATAATATTTTGCGAAGATACAAGAAAATGTTAATAAAATATTAAGAAAGTAATTTTATTAAAAATTAAGCCGGAAAAGCAAAATTTTAATGATTTCAGTATTACATTCAGGTTTAAACAGGTCTATTTTCCTAATATTGGTATTGAGGAGTTTGGAGGAGCTACCTATAGGTCTCTCCTGTAGATATGAAAACAATGCTTTCTTTAAAAGCTTAAGGCATCTTTTTTAATCCTTCCCATCTCACCTTCCATTTTCCATTTTTGGGTATGCCTGGCAATGAGTTTGTCGCCTGATCGTAACCTGCGGTCATCATTGCAATTGCAGAAAGCAAACCACCATTGCCTGGCAGATAAATGGTGAGTCTTCCTTCCTGATAGTTATGTCCGTTGAGCAAATAAGTATTGGTCTGAATGGGCATCAACAGTGCGCCAATGGCTCGTTCAGGATCGTTTAAACGAGTGGCGGTCATGGCTGTCATTGGGAAATCCCATCCCCAGGTGTGGTGCCAGCTCCAGTTCTTCCAAATCCAGTTGAAGGTATTTTGCATGAACTGTTTGTTCACCTGCGAAGTCAGAGGCATCATACCCAGCGCACCAAGAACCGAAGGATGGTCTGTTTTGTACTCAGGGTTGGTATAGGAGTCTGTGGCACTTTCGGTAAATAAATATTTATCATCCTGAACCGGTAGTGGGGATAGATCTTTTAAAATGACATCCCATTTTTCATTTCTTGGTAACCCCAACCGTGTTCTCCATTTTTGAGCCACTTCCAATCCCCAATGCCAGTAAACCAATTCGTAGGTTGGGTTGAAAGTATCCTCCGCTTTAAATCTTTCCTGTGCGGCTATAAGTCCTTTGCCTAAAATATATTTCTGCTTGGTAGAATCAAAATATGCAAATGAAGCCATGAAGTCGGCAGTGCCAAAAACAAGGTCTTTGTATTTGTGAAGTATGGCTTTATCAAGTTTAGCACGATATAACAATTCGGTGAAATAAATAAAATGCGGTTGTTGCCAGATAAGAAAAGATCCTATGGAGGAAGGAACTTCCCGACCTTTATTGTCGGTCATTTTTTGCCATCGAATGCCTTCATAACCTTGTCTTTTGGAAATGCCTTTGGCCACATTCTGTACCCTGAAATACCAGTCTACACTTTTTTGTAAAAGTTCTGGGCGGCCCCAAAGTGCAAAGTGAATGCCATGCCACCAGTGCATTTCAAGATGGGGTTTGCCATACCAGCTATTGTAAGTGAGACCTGTTTCCTGAGGAGGATAGTCTCCTGCACATTGTATTTTGGTAAGATATTGGGAGAGCACAATTCTCCTTTCCAGTTCAAAGGCTCTGGGATCGGTACTTCCTGAAATGTCTATCGCGCCGCCACTGTTCCAGAATGCAGCCCACTGTTGTTTGCTGTTGTATGCTGTAGCAGGAAATGATGGTAAGGATTTTGTTGGATTTTTTTCATCAAACTGTATGCTTACTTCAAAATCCTTGCTATTGCCGGGACTTATCAAATAGTAATGCGGTTGTTTTTGAGTGAAGGAAGCCTTCCCTTTCCACAATGCAGATACAAAATATGAAGAAGTATCAAGTGTGTGATTGATAGTGGCTGTGTTGGTGCTTTTATTTACAATTGTGGACAGATGCATATTGTCATTTTCCCAATGGTTGCCTCTGTCGCCCCATTCGCCGGATGGATAAGGAAGTCGAATGCGTACTTTAAGTCGCTTCTGTGTTATTAAAGGGGAAGTGATTTTGAATGCAACTGCATCTTGTTGCTGATGACCATAAGTAATTACATGTACAGGAACACCTTCCACTGTAAATGATGACTGTATCTTTCCTGTCCACATATCCAACTGCTGGTCTATACTTTTAATATCACTGAGTGTGGCGGGAAGTCCATTTTTTTTAATAAGCTCAAGACCAATATTGGCAAGATGTAAGCGATGTTCGTTTACTCTGAAGTAATCAGCTGTTTTTTTTGCAAGCTCAGGGCCTCCATTGTTTTGAACCATGTAGGTTACGTCTCTGCCGTTCAGATGATACGTTCTTAACGCATCTTCTTCTTTGTAATGATTCACATTAGGGAAAGCATGCCATCCCCATACGCTTTGGGTGCCGAGAGGAACACCATTGGCATATTCATCAGGAAAAGATTGTAAGCCTGTAATATCCACCGTGAAGGCAAAGGAACCATTACCGACGGATAGTGAAGCTAGCGTGTCGGCCGCATTTAGCTTTATGGTATGGCGTTTTACAAGAGAATTGCGATCAATCTTGTTGGGCTGACATAGAACAACGTTTGAAAATTGAATGCATAAGAGCATACTTCCCAATATCCTGAAGAAAATATTTTTAGAAAATATTTTTGACATTTAACTAGATATTTTATTAAAAAATGAAGCCGAAAAAAACTATTATTTATATAGGAAACAACCAGTTTCACTATTCATCCGAATTGATCGAACGGCAGAGGGGTCGTTTAGTTATTTAAAAAATTATTGATGTTTTAATATTTCGAAAGTCAAGTGTAAACAATCTGCTCTATTGCCTGAATCAAGTCATCTATTATTGATATAGGCTTAATGATTATAAACCTGAATGCTATATGAATTTTATTTCCAGCAATCATACTTCCAATTATACTATACGAATATATTGTCAAAAAAATAAGAAACTATCCTGAACTATCCTGCTTTCACTTCTCTAGATAATGGGGTTGAAAGACATTTGATATATTATTTCATTCTGGGAAAAGACAAGAATTATTCAATTTTCAGGATACCACAGGATGGTTAGGCTAAAGAATTTGCTAATATTGTTCTTCATATTATTAACGAAAAGATCCTGCCATGCGGTTTGTAAGTTTATCTATAATTGCGTTCATTCTAAGTGCAAATATTACGAATGCACAAAAATTGCCTTCTCCAAAAAGTATTTTAAAGACCATGTGTCTTACCAATGCCTATTTTATGAAAAAATGGCCAGATACCGGGAAACCTATTTTTACCAACAAAGAGCGTCCCAGTAATATTTGGACAAGAGCTGTTTACTATGAAGGCTTAATGGCACTGTACCAGATTGATCCAAGAAAAGCATATTATGACTATGCCGTGGATTGGGGTCAAAAGCATCAATGGGGATTGCGAAATGGCATAACGACAGACAATGCAGATGATCAGTGTTGTGGTCAAACCTACATTGACCTTTATTTAATCGATAAAAAAGAAGAAAGAATAAAGGATATTAAAGCTTGTATGGATCATGTGATTGCCAGTGGCCAAGATGATGACTGGAGTTGGATCGATGCCATTCAAATGGGTATGCCTGTATTTACAAAACTTGGGAATCTGTATAACAATAATAAATATTTTGATAAAATGTATGCCATGTATGAGTTTTCAAAAAATAAGCATGGTGGTAATGGATTGTACAATAGGGCAGACCATTTGTGGTGGCGAGATAAAGATTTTGTTCCTCCATATAAAGAACCCAATGGAGAGGACTGCTACTGGAGCCGTGGTAACGGTTGGGTAATTGCCGCTTTGGTTCGGGTATTGGATGAATTACCTAAGACTGATCCTCATTATGCCGAGTATCTTCAGGACTTTAAAGATATGAGTGCAGCATTAATAAAAATTCAGCAACCAGACGGACTTTGGACTGTTAGTCTGCACGACCCCAATCACTATGGTGGCAAAGAAATTACCGGTACGGCGTTGTTCACCTATGGCTTTGCCTGGGGTGTAAGAAACGGCCTGCTTGATAAAGACACCTATTTACCCATTCTAAACAAAGCCTGGCGGGCTATGGTAAAAGATGCGGTTCATAAGAATGGTTTTCTTGGATATGTACAAGGTACTGGAAAGGAACCCAAAGATGGTCAGCCTGTAACCTACAACAGTATGCCCGATTTTGAAGATTATGGATTAGGTTGCTTTTTATTGGCAGGAGCAGAAGTGTATAAGCTTTCGAAAAAATAGAGGGACTTTCTGGTTATTTTCCCAATCGGAATTAGGTCAATTCGAATTTTATATTCATCACTAAGATATCAGGCTGGTGTGGCTGAATTCTTACTGGCACAAGCTACGGATTTTAATAGATCAGAGGTTTTTAAGGATTGCAATTCTTGATGACTGTTTCTACTTGTTTTTACAATTCCATACAATTGTTCAAAAACACGAATTACCAATTATTCGAAATTGAAAATTAGAACGGATGCCATTGTCGCGGAATCCACCTGCGGCGGACAATAATCCCAGATGCAGTAGGATGGAGGCTTTCATAGTTAATTTGATTATTCGTGCATTGGGGCTTTTTCAACCCGCTGTATGTTAGACGTTCGTAATTCTTTTCTCGTCATTCATTTTGTTTAAAATAATTTTGTTGCAAGTATCAACGCAATTCACAATTTTTTTCCCGTTCCGATTGTCCATACACCACATAAGTAAAAAGTTTTTTGGCTTTATTTTCCAAGGCTTCATCATGGGCAATGATTATTCTGGAAACACTTTACGAAAATTCTCTGACGATTTTTTTTTGAGTTTGCAAATTCTTATTTCTGCTATCATTTTATTCTGCGTGCATACAAATACCAATACCATTCCCAGGTTTTTCAATTGTCTGTCGAAAATGCCAGACTCCAAATTGAATTGTCAATGGCGGTTTTGCCTATTGCGGCAACCGCAGTTTTCGTTCAACATGCGGCTTCATTGTTAGCGAAGTACGTCCAACGAAGCCTTATTTGTTGGTAGCTGGCTTTATTGTCATACCACTATTTCAAAATTGGGATTTCAATAAAGCTGTCGTTGTACCACTTTACCTGAAGAGACTCCTTTGCATCGTTAATCGTTTCAACGCTTACTTCTTTTCCCGTTCCGTAATTGAGCTGAGAAAATGGGTTTTTATTGATATTTATTGCAACCAGAAGACGACTTCCTTTGCTTAGCTGTTTGCTCACCAAATGAGTGTTTGAGAATGAAATTGTTTCAATTTTGTTAGGGCTCAGTAAGTGTCTTTTTGTAATGTCCTTTGCGTAACTAGCTCTACCGATATAATAAGACAAATGGAAGTATTCTCCATTTGGCAATATTTCGTAGAGTGTTACACCAATATCCATATCTTTTTTATTGATACTCGCTTTGATTTGCCCAAAAAAAGAGCCATTAATTATCATTGGTTCACTTAACGGCCCGCTAACAAAAATATACCCATTGCTTGTATCAATTTCTTTCCTTACAATTGGGGCAGGGTAATAATCATTATTGCTTTTCTGTCTGTCAGCAAAATCCACCTCTTGTTTCAAATATGCTTTCTTTGTCGGCTTTTTAGTGTTTAAAGCGTAGAAGTCTCCTGACTTTTGATTTGTCAGATACAACTTTAAAGAACGGTTGCTCATTTTGTCAAGTGAGGGAGCTGATTTCCAAACATTCGCTCCCATTACTTCATAATTAATTTTGTCTTTTAGCATTTCAGGTTTCGCCTTATTTTTCAATATATAATCAAACCATTGGTACGTAATTTTCTTTATGTCAATGAGTGATACACTATCAACTTGGTAGTCATTTATTATTGGCTCTCCGCCAATTTGAGTTCCGAAATGTCCGTAAGGGCCAATGATTAAATAGATAGGCGTTTTGGGATTGTACTTTTGAAGTTCTCGCAAATAGTATAAACTTGAATTTTGTGAGTCGTTATAATATCCATCAAATGCCAAAACTGGAATATTAATTTGTGCGAAATCCTTTTGATAAGGTGCCATGTTTTGCCAATAACTGTCAAAATCAGGATGGCTTATCCAACGTTGAAATAATCTGTTTGGCGTACCATCAATACTGTCTAATTTATTGTAGGCTGAACCTATATCCCACCACTTAAATTGCATTGTTCTGAATCGCTGTCTGTCCGCACCTGTTATTGTGTCTAAATACTTATTGTTGCCGACATAAAATGACCACTCGTAGTTAGGGTTAATGAAAATATTGTTTTCCATGGGTAAACCCATTCCAGGTCTATTTGCAACATAAGGGACTATTGTTTTAAGAGCCGGGTGCATATTTTTTGTTGCTGCCCATTGTGTAAAGCCATTGTAGCTTCCGCCAAACATTCCTATACTTCCATTACACCATTTTTGATTATTTATCCAGTCTATAACATCATAAGCATCTTTGCCATCATTTTCATAGGGAAGTATTTCGTCAGGGCTAAATCGTTTACCTCTGCTATAGGCAATTACTCCTACATATCCATTGTCTACGGATTCTTTTGTTGTTTTAATATCTCTGCCTTTATCTCTTACATAAATTGTAAATTGAAGTATTACAGGTTTTGGTGTTTGGTCTCCTTTTTTACGAACAACTATTGCCGAAATAGTTGCCCCATCTCTTGTTTTAATCAGAACACTGTCCTGAATGTCGTAAGCACTTGTTTCATCATTCAGTTTCGTCAGCTTTGTTTGTTGGGCTGTCAACATTTGCGTCGACGTTAACAGTAAAATAAACCCTAAAAGTATTTTGGTCGTCATGTTGTAAATTTTGTCCGTTTCATGTTCATTTAAAGTTTTAAAATTAAAGACGATTCTCCAATTTTAGGTGGACCATTTTTTTAGGGGACGTTTATAAAACCCACCATTGGTGAATCACCTAGTGCAGATATAACCTTTCCTTATACCAGATATTTTGGTCTGGGGGTTAATGTCAATTCCATTAATTCTTTTGTAGGGGGTGGTATTTCCTTTTTGTTCGGACAGATATCAATATTTCCGGAGTAATGGACAAAAATGATGCTATTTTTTAGACGATGTGTTCTAATGGACATTTTTGATGCTGTTTTTTTTTAGCCTATTTTGGTATGTTTTATATTGCTTTTATCTTTATGACATCTGTATAAA
>Ga0209582_1000177_pt1 | contig 61690 bp, 51 predicted proteins | sample KloWWTmetKNB5Kit_FD_187176 | JGI IMG/M metagenome (GOLD analysis project Ga0209582, IMG submission 187176) | Active sludge microbial communities from Klosterneuburg, Austria, studying microevolution and ecology of nitrifiers - Klosterneuburg... | ecosystem: Engineered > WWTP > Aerobic digester >...
TATATTAACAGTATTGCGGGAGCCGTTATTCCAGTGTTTACCAAACTATAACCGACTATTTGGTTTAGTTTAGACACAACGCCGGTACACCGCTGTCGAAAGACAGACAGGGTACCGGCGTTTTTATATTTTCTAATACTGATGCAACTTGAAGTAGGTTTTGAAAATTTGTTACCTGCAATAGAAATTGAAACAGCACATTCACCAGAATATTCGATTATATGGCTACATGGTTTAGGAGCAGATGGGAATGATTTTGTACCGATAGTAAATCAATTAGATTTGCCACTAAATAAATCGATTCGGTTTGTTTTTCCTCATGCGCCAGAACGATCAATTAGCATCAATAACGGTTATGTAATGCGTGCTTGGTATGACATTCTAAATTTATCTTTTAATGAGCATGAGGATGAATCTGGAATTCGCAATTCACAAAAAGTAATCGAAGCGATGATTGCTCGAGAAATTCAGCGTGGTATACCTGCCGAGAAAATAGTGTTGGCAGGATTCTCGCAAGGTGGTGTTATGGCTTTGCAAGTTGGTTTACATTACACTGAATCTTTGGCGGGAATTATGGCGCTGTCATGCTATCTGCCACTTTTGCGATCATTTGCATCCGAAGTCAATAAGAACAATTTAGCAATACCAATTTTTATGGCACATGGAATTAATGATGACGTGATTCCAATATCATATGCGATAAAATCAAGAGAAGTAATGAAAACAGCAGGTTTTAGTCCCGAATGGCACGAATATTCGATGGGACATAACGTGAATCAACAAGAGATACAGGATATAAGTCGTTGGATACACGAGATAATAAAAGCTTAAACGTTATTCTTACTCCGGTAAACTTTGCATTATGATGAAGCCAATACAACATTTTTTCTCAAAAGTTATAAAGACATAAATATACAGACATCACGTTGATTTAAGTGTCACATGGATGATCGCGCACCTTTTTATCAGTTGTTATCGATGACAAGAACTCTCAAAGTCGCTTACAGAGAAATTGATAAAATATGCAGTAAATATTTCACAGAGAGTAGCATTATTAACCCCTTTATAGGTTTTCATAGTATTGTGGAAGTTAATGACGCGGAATACTCAATATCCCCCCCAATACCCCGATTGGGAGAAATTGAATCTATTTTCAGAATATCTTCTGAGGTATACTGAAAGAGGAGCATTGGTAAGCCATACGAGTAACCGTACAGGTTACACTTCGGATTTAATTTATTTCGCAAAAAAATATGCTTTTTTCAAAATTCAATGCTTGGAGAAAATCATTTTTCGCCAACAAATCAATTCCATCAACAAAAGCATTAGATTTTTCTCCGCTGGTTTATCGACTGGAATCGCCAAAATATCAATTATTTGACTTGTTTAATGAAAATCGATTCAGCGGTTGGGTGTTTTACTTCGGTGAGAAAACAATTACAAGTTTATCGGTTGCATTTGATGAAGAGTTGATTGGCGATTTTCCCGTCAATCTGCCACGTCCCGATGTCAGTATCTATGTACCATCTATTCCAACTGCACAGACCTGTGGCTTTGATTTTGTTTTACCCACACCATCTACTCAAGTGTGTTGTATCCAAATTGACGTAGTCTATAACGACCAAACGTGCGAGCGTTTATTAAATTATGAAGTTAGTCAAGTAAGGTTGCTCAAAAATAAATTGAACGACTATCAAGCCCAAATGCGAAATATTCCTATACCGAATGGAGAGTTGATATTTCTTACACAAGGCCATACACAATCAGACGAATATTCTAGCAATATTATTCCTGCATTGTTAACCATGCAATCGTATTTGGAAAAATCAGGGATTGAAATACAAAAAATAAAAACACTCCTAGATTTTGGCTGTGGATCGGGTCGCTTATTGGTTGGTTGGCATATTATTTCCCCTCATATCGAGTTATTTGGCTGTGATCTCAATGCACATCTTATTCAATGGGCTCAGCAGAACTTGCCATCAGCTATTCATTGCCAACTCAACAATTTGACTCCTCCATTACCCTATCAGGATGATCAATTTGACTTGATCTATTTGATTTCTGTCTTTACGCACTTATCCATAACAACGCAAAAACAATGGATTGCAGAACTTAAACGAATTCTACGTCCGAATGCGTATATTCTTATCACTTTACATGGATTACTGTATGTCAAAAATACTTTTCATCATCAACCCGATCGAGTTCAATCTTTTATCGATCAAGGCTATCTTGAAATAGGATCAGAAAATGAGGAAGGCGCCAATCAATTTTCGACCTTCCACCATCATAGTTTTGTTCGAGAACTATTTTCAGATTTTGAATTGATTGGCTTCTTTCCAAACGGCAATGATCAACAGCAAAATACCGTATTTCAAATCGCACAATCACAAGATGTATATGTATTACAGTATGTTGTAAGAAACTAATATCGTTGTCGATTGATTCTGAAACGATCTCGTCAAATGCTTTCTCACCAGATTCCGGGTTTGATAAGGTCGTCAGATTTTCTGGCGATCTAATAAATTTAAGTGAGTGCATTTGTGTATGTTTATATACAATTATTTTGAATCAGGGCATGATTGGCTTTTAGTAGACTTATAGAGAGAGTATTTTCTATTTTTTTCTGATGTAATTCACGGAATAATATAATCAATTTGTTTTTTTCTTGTCAATTTTCTGTTTCGGATTTTCATGTTAAAACACAGCTACAACATCAATCAGCACAGTAAGCCCATTTTTGCTTGGCTAGCAATACTGCATTGCTACTTGTTGTTATCGAGTTGTGCTATGGGACCGGATTATGTGCGTCCTGACATACTGGTTGAAAATCAGTTTCGTCTTTCGCACGATGAAGGACGATCGATTGCGAATCTTTCATGGTGGGAGTTATTTCGAGATGAAAATTTACAGAAACTCATTCATCAAGCTCTGACTGGAAACAAAGAACTTAAACAAGCTGAAGCGAATGTTGAAGAAATGCGGGCTCGCCTAGGCACTGCATTCATGGATTTTTTACCATCTTTAGAAGCAGATGCTAATGCTCCTGTCATGGGGACGCTAGGAGGCTTCTTGCTGTCTGGTTTTCCAACACCTTATAGCTATTTTGGTCGAACCAGCATGAATTGGGAAATCGATATCTGGGGCCGGATTCGCCGCAACAATGAAGCAGCACGTGCTGATTTGATGGCGCGAGAAGAATTTCGTCGCGGCATCGTATTAATGCTGATCAGTGCGGTCGCACAATCCTATTTTGATTTGTTGCAATTTAAGGCGCAACTTGAAATCGCTCATCGCGCGTTAGCATCCTGGAAAGAGTCTGTTGACATCTCACACGCGCAATTGCAAGGGGGAATCATTTCTCGCCTCGATCTGGATCAGTTCGAAGCAGAATATTCCAATGCCGCAGCGCGAGTTGCTGAAATCAAACGCAGGCTAGTTCAGAAAGAAAATGAATTAAGCGTGTTGCTAGGAAAAAATCCGCATACCATTGTGTACGATGGTTCGTTAGTCGAGCAAACTATTCCGGTTGAGGTACCGGCAGGAATTCCTTCGGAATTGTTGCAACGCCGTCCTGATATTTTGCAAGCCGAAAAATCATTGGCAGCCGCAACCGCAAGGATCGGTGCCACAAAAGCAGCGCGATTTCCAAAATTATCAGTAACAGGTTTTTTGGGCGTCGCTAGTCCTGCGCTCTCTAACTTATTGCTATCGAACAGTGAATTTGGTGTAGGCGGATTAGGTTTGGCAGGGCCAATTTTTAACGCCAGCAGTCTCGGTTTTGAACAACGTGCGGCTGAAGCGAGAGCTAAGCAAGCGTTGGGTCAATACGAACAAACTATTTTGGTCGCGTTTAAAGAAGTGGAAGATGCTTTAATAGCCATTCAAACGGTGAAAGACCAGATGCTCGCGCAAAAAAAACAGGTCGAGGCATTGAATTCCGCACTACAAATTGCTGACCTTCGCTATAAAGGCGGCATTACCAGCTACGTGGACGTGTTGCTCGCCAAACGTAATTTATTCGATGCAGAGTTTTCTTTGAGTACTACGCAACGTTTTCATCTCGTTTCGATTGTACAGCTTTACAAAGCGTTGGGCGGAGGGTGGCTTCCAAACCAAGATGCCGCTTCTTTGATTCCCGCCAGTGCTAGAGATGGCAATAAAATGGATGACACACGAGCTTCTGAACGCGTTGTCGATCCCAAAATGTAAGCCTAAAGAAAAAGGAGATCAACATGACGCAATATCAAGTAGCAGTCATTGTCGGTAGTTTGCGTAAGGACTCTTATAACCGTACTTTGGCAACCGCGATAGCAAAATTGGCACCAACCGAATTTTCATTCAAGCAGGTATCAATAGTCGATTTGCCACTTTATAATCAAGACGACGATGCTCATCCAGCAGATTCGGTGAAGCGATTAAAAAGTGAAATTTCTGCTGCAAATGCGTTGCTGTTTGTCACACCGGAATACAATCGTTCTATACCAGGCGTGCTGAAAAATGCCATCGATCATGCTTCGCGTCCCTATGGTCAGAGTGTTTGGGGTGGTAAACCCGCCGGAGTCATTGGTATTTCCATCGGTGCTATCGGCACGGCACTGGCACAACAACATCTGCGGAATGTATTAGCGTATTTGGATGTGCCAACCATGGGGCAGCCTGAAGCTTTTTTGCAATTACGGGATGGCATGTTTGATAGCAATGGCGACATCGGTGAAAGTAGTCAGAAATTTCTGCAAAATTGGGTGGATCGTTATGTCGCATGGGTAAAAACTGTTTGTCACTAATGTGGTTTTCATCAATAAAGAATCATTCTTTCTTGTATCAGAAACTTATCATTACGCATTGTTTTAGTTGATTCCCTTATTTTTCTATTGATTTTTACAACTGGTATTTCATGACAAAAAAAGTTATTTGCAGCGCTTCTGCCAAATTATGGATTGCTATCCATTTCATCAGTATTGGAATTGGCATCATGCTGCTGGCAAGCTGTTCTGGGCAACCTCCTGAATTACCAGTTCCGCCGATTCCAGAAGTCGAAGTCATTACCGTCAAGACGCAAATGATTCCAGACGAACCCGAGTTCATCGGTCAAACGGAATCATTCAGGCCGGTTGAGATTCGTGCGCAAGTCAGTGGAATTATCAAAAAAGTTTTTTTTACCGAAGGTCGCAATGTCAAAAAAGGCGATCAGTTGTATCTGATTGATCCCGTTCCTTTTAAGGCGATCTATCAAAGTAGTAAAGCAATGGTGGAGCAAGCCAAAGCCCGTTTGACTCAAGCCAAGCAAGATTTAGCGCGTGTTAAACCGCTGTTGCAACAACAAGCGGTTAGCCGTAAGAACGTCGATGATGCGCAGGCCGAAGTGCTGTCTGCAACAGCCGCGTTAGAAGCCGCGCAAAATAATGTCATCAAAGCTAAGTTTGATTTAGATAACACGATCATTACGGCACCGGTAAAAGGCCGCATTGGCCGCAGTCATTTTTATGAAGGTCGGCTTATTTCCGCGCAGACCACTTTACTGACGGTCATTGATCAATTGGATCCGATGTATGTCAATGTTAGCGTGCCAGAAAGCTATCTTTTGCGCCGTCGCCGTGAAATAGCCGAGCAAAAAATTCAGCGTCCGGATATTTTTCAACTACGCGGCGCTATGACTTTCTCGGATGGCAGCATCTATCCTCATGAAGGCGTACTGGATTTTGCGGATGTAGCAATACGTCCCGAAACCGGAACTTTGCAGGGCAGATTTACCTTCCCTAATCCAGAAGGCAATTTATCGCCAGGCCAATCGTATTTTTATCCTGGCCAGTTCGTCAAAATTCGGGTGAAAGGTTACACCCGGGCCAATGCTATTTTGATTCCTCAACGCGCAGTACAACAGGGACCGATGGGGTCTTTCGTGTTTGTGGTTGATCAAGAAGAAAAAGTCAATCCGCGACCGATCACTGCCAGTCAATGGCGAGGAACGGATTGGCTCATTGAAGAAGGCTTGCAGCCTGGAGAGCGCGTGATGATTGAAGGATTTTTCCGTGTTTTACCGGGTGTTCAGGTCAAAGCCATCCCGACACAAGACAAAACAACGCCTGCTGCAGTCACATCATCCGACGCGGTGGAATCTAAAAAATGATGAGTTCACATTTTTTCATCGACCGGCCAATTTTTGCTTCGGTCTTATCGATTATTATTGTGGTCGTTGGGTTAGTATCGCTACAAAACCTACCCGTAGCGCAGTTCCCACAAATCACACCACCGATGGTGCAGATTGAAGCCGATTATCCTGGCGCTAGCGCAGAAGTCGTTGCGGAATCGGTTGCTCGTCCGATCGAAATACAACTTCCAGGTATTGATAATCTGCTGTATTACGAATCGACCAGCACCAATGATGGGCACATGACGATGAAGCTCACCTTCGAAATCGGTACCGATATCGATATAGCGCAGGTGCAAACCCAAAACCGCCAACGGTTAGCTGAACCACAGTTACCTAACGAAGTGGTGCGTCAAGGTATTACTGTCAAAAAAATGTCACCGGATTTGCTCGCGGTGATCGCATTAAGTTCGACTGATCCTAAACATGACACGGTATTTCTTTCGAATTATACGTTGTTGCGTATTTTGGATAATGTCAAACGGCTTCCCGGTGTCGGTGACGCTATCGTTTTCGGTGGACAAAACTACTCGATGCGGTTGGTGCTCGATCCTGTCCGCATGGCGCAATTGAATCTGACGCCAACGGAGATTGCAGCAGTAGTTCGTGAGCAAAACCGAGATTTTCCCGCCGGTCGAATTGGCCGTGAACCGACGACTGAGAAAACTGAATTAACGATTCCTGTGATTACGCATGGACGCATGAGCGAAGTGAAGGAATTCGAAGATATGATCATTCGGGCCTATCCGGATGGTTCTATGGTTCGCATGCGAGACGTGGCGAAGGTGGAATTAGGGGCGCAATCCTACGATTTGCAAGGACGTTGGAATGGCAAACCGAATGTTTTTTTACTGACCTTTCTTTCTCCGGGTGCCAATGCGCTGGATACCGTTCATAGCATCAAAGAAGAAATGAAAAGCTTAACCAAAAGCTTTCCAGCCGGAGTTTCATACGATATTCCCTACGATACCACCAAATTTGTTGAGGTTTCCATCAAGGAAGTCGTCAAGACTTTGGCGGAAGCATTGATTTTGGTTATTCTCGTCGTGTTCGTGTTTTTGCAAAGCTGGCGTGCAACGTTGATTCCAGCACTTGCAGCGCCGATTTCTTTGATTGGAACACTGGCCGGTATGGATGCGCTCGGTTTTTCCATCAACACCTTAACCTTGTTTGGTATGGTGTTAGCCATTGGGATTGTGGTCGACGATGCCATCGTGGTCGTTGAAAACGTGGAAAGACACATGACGCGGGGTGGGTTATCACCGCGTGATGCCGCCAAAAAAGCGATGCAAGAAGTCGCGGGGCCTGTCATTGCAATCGTTTTAGTGTTGGCGGCTGTGTTTCTACCGGTTGGTTTTCTTGGTGGAATTACCGGACAACTCTATCAGCAGTTTGCGATCACTATTGCGTTATCAGTCGCCATCTCAGGGTTTGTGGCGTTGACCCTCAGCCCGGCGTTATGTGCGTTGGTATTGAAACCTACGCATGGTTCGCCAAATCGATTTTGGCAAATTTTTAACCGCTCGTTCGAGTGGTTTGAAAATCGTTATGTAGGAGCCGTCGGCGGCATTCTCAAGCGAAGTTTGATGGCGGTCATCATTTTTTTCATTTTGATTGCTGTCGTCATCGGGTTATTTAAAACCATCCCGGGAAGTTTCTTGCCTGAAGAGGATCAAGGCTATTTTATTACTGTCATGCAATTACCTGAAGGGGCTTCATTTTCGCGCACACTTTCAGTACTCGAAAAAATTGAAACTTATTTTTTATCGAATCCATCCGTTCATTCAACCGATGCATTGGCCGGGCAAAATTTCGTATTTAGTACCCGTGGTTCGAACCAAGCGACGATGTTTGTACCATTGCATCATTGGGATGAGCGCACTGATCCCAGCCAGAAAGCACAAAGCTTAATTGGCGCGGCTTTTCAGGAGTTTGCGAAAATTCCTGAAGCACTGATTTTGGCTTTTAATGCACCATCTATCAGCGGATTAGGGGCTACCGGCGGATTTACCGCCCATCTACAAGATCCGGGTGGTGGTGATTTTGCGCAGTTTGCTGCGATTACTCAAGAATTCATTGGAAAAGCGACCCAGCATCCGGCCATTGCTTTTGCTAACACCAATTTTCGCATTAGTTCTCCTCGGCTTTTTGCAACTGTAGATAGGGAACGTGCCAAATCTCTCGGGGTGCCTATTTCAGAAGTATTCGATACCATGCAGGCGTTTTTTGGTAATTTGTACGTGAATGACTTCGTTAAGTTTGGCCGCATCTATCGCGTACAAACTGAAGCACTGCCGGAATATCGTTCCAGTCCCGAAGATCTGAGTAAAATTTATGTACGCGCGCGAAGCGGCGGAACGCAAACAATGATTCCTCTCGATTCGGTCGTAACCACAGAATTCAACAGCGGCCCTGATCCAGTTACGCACTTCAACGGATTCAATTCGGCCTTGATCATGGGCAGCGCCGCGCCTGGCTACAGCTCTGGGGAGGCACTCGACGCCTTGCAACAAATTGCTGACGAGATTCTTACCCCGCGCGGTTACTCAATTGATTGGAGCGGAATATCGTTACAAGAGCGCAAAGCCAGTGGACAGTCGGTCTATGTATTTGCGTTTGCTTTGTTAATGGTTTTTTTAGTGCTGGCAGCGTTATATGAAAGTTGGTCAATTCCGTTTTCAGTGATTCTTGCCATTCCATTTGGCGTTCTGGGGGCTTTATTAGCGATTTGGACGCGTGGATTAACAAATGATATTTATTTTCAAATCGGATTGGTTACTCTTATAGGGCTAGCGGCAAAAAATGCTATTTTGATTGTCGAATTTGCTAATCAGCGGCGTGCAGCAGGTTATTCATTGACCGATGCCGCGCTGGAAGCCGCTCGGTTGAGATTGCGACCTATTGTCATGACTTCGTTGGCATTTATCTTAGGCGTGTTGCCACTGGTGATTGCGACGGGTGCGGGTGCTGCCAGCCGTAATTCGATTGGTACCGGAGTTTTTGGCGGTATGTTAGCGGCCACTTTTTTGGCGATTTTATTCGTGCCGCTGTTCTTTGTTTTAATTGGAAAAATAAGCGGTAAAGATAAAAATACTTCAAACAAAAGTGACAATGCAGTTAACGAACAAAAATCATTAGAACAGCGTGAGATAGAGACTAAGAAAGATCAAACATAGCTTGTTAAATTACAGATCTCTATGAATTTTCGATCAGTTTTTTCTGAACTGAGTGCGTAAGATTTTCGTTAGCGTCTCACTTATCATTGATGAATCAAGGAGCGCATTATGCGTGATAAAAAACAATTAACGATCAGCTTACTCGCATCCCAATGATTGCAAGACTTATGAATTTCGGTATCGTGGGTTTAGGACGAATGGGTGCCAACATGGCGCGGCGCCTTGCCCAAAAACAAATCAAAATAGCGTTGATGAATCGCACTTTCAGTGTGACACAAGAATTGGCTGCTGAAACTGACCACATCGCTTGCGAGGATTATGCGTTTTTTGTAAAAACGATTGAAACTCCGCGTGTTATTTGGTTGATGCTTCCTGCTGGTGAAGCGACTGCGACAGCACTGAAAGCGCTACTGCCGTTGTTGTCGCCCGGGGACTTAATCGTTGACGGTGGTAACGCACATTACAAAGACGATATACAACACGCGGCCTACTGTGCGGAATTTGCAATCGAATTTGCGGATGCTGGCGTGTCCGGCGGCATTTGGGGATTGGAAAACGGATATTGCATCATGTTCGGCGGTTCAGAAGCCGCCCCTGAACGATTGCGACCTTATCTACAAGCGCTGGCGCCTACTCCCACGACAGGATGGTTGCATACTGGTCCAATCGGCTCAGGCCATTACGTCAAAATGATACATAATGGTATCGAATACGGCATGATGCAAGCCTTTGCCGAAGGCTTCGCCATGATGCAAGACAAATCGGAATTCTCCCTTGATTTGGCGGCTATCGCAGAACTATGGCGTCACGGCAGTGTCGTGCGTTCATGGTTGCTGGATTTATCCGCTGATTTTTTGGCGGAGGATCAGTCGCTTGATAGCATCCAGCCTTTTGTCAGTGATTCTGGCGAAGGTCGTTGGACTGCTTTAGCGTCAGTCGAACAAGGCATTCCGACGCCAGTTATGACGTTGGCATTGGCCATGCGTTTTGCTTCTCAGGGTAAAAATGATTATGCGGCAAAAATTTTAGCCAAAATGCGCCAGGGATTTGGTGGTCACGCCATCAAGGATAGCAAGGAGAAATAATATCGCTCGCACCAGGAAAAGTATTGTTGAAAAGCAGCCATGCTCGTTAGTGATTTTTGGTGCGACCGGGCATTTAACCGCTACCAAACTGCTGCCCGCGCTGTTTCATTTGGAAAATGCTGGTCGTTTGGCAAAAAACATGACGATTATAGCATTTGCACGGCGCGAGTGGTCGCTAGCACAGTGGCAACAGCATGTCAGCGAGGCACTAAAAGATTTAGTGAACGAGAAAACCCGCACACCGCAGCAGAAAAAACTTTTTGCGCAATTTCTCAATCGTTTTCGTTACCACCAAGGTAGTTTCGATGATTTAAGCGCCTATCAACGGCTTGCTAATGATATACATTGTGAATCGGCTTGCATCCACACAGTTTTCTATTTGGCGATTAAGCCGACCGTCTTTGCTACGGTCATTAAAAACCTTGCGTTGGCTAAACTGAATCAACCTTGTGGCGCGAGTCGCATCGTAGTAGAAAAACCTTTCGGTGAGGATTTGAAATCCGCTCGGATGCTCAACAAATTATTGCACCAATCGTTTCAAGAAGAACAGATCTATCGGATTGATCATTTTCTGGGTAAAGAAATGGTGCAAAATCTGTTCGTGTTCCGCTTCGCGAATACGATGATCGAATCTCTTTGGAATCGCAATTATATCGATCATGTGCAAATCACCGTGGCCGAATCCATGGGAATAGAAAATCGCGCGGATTATTACGATCAAACCGGGGCATTGCGCGACATGGTGCAAAACCATTTAATTCAGCTTTTGGCGGTAATTGCGATGGAGCCTCCAGCGTCGTGGGATGCCGATGAATTACGAGATGAAAAAGTCAAAGTTTTGCGGTCCATTCGAGCGATTCCAAAGAATGCAGTGAATCAATTTGCTGTTCGTGGGCAGTATGCAACGGGGCGTGTAGAGGGAAATAAATCTATTGGTTACTTGCAAGAGAAGGATGTTCCCAAAGATTCTACGACGGAGACATTTGCAGCAATAAAATTTTATATTGATAACTGGCGGTGGAGTGGTGTTCCATTTTATTTACGAACCGGTAAAAAACTCGCTAAACAAACTTCGTTCATTGCTATTTGTTTCAAACAACCCCCACAACAGCTTTTTCACGAAACACCTTTAAAATCGATTTGCCCAAATTGGATGATGCTATCGATTCAACCTGAAAAATCCATGAATATCGAGATTCATGCTAAACAACCTGGATTGGGCATGGAAACGCACGTCATCAAAATGGATGCAAATTTTCTCAATAACAATGAACACGGTTTGGATGCTTACCATACTTTATTGCTCGATGTTATCGAAGCTGACCGTTCGCTATTCATTCGCTTTGATGAAGTTGAAATGGCCTGGCAAGTGATTGATCCGATTTTGCAACAATGGAAAATTAAAAATGCTTCCAATGCGATGCCTACTTATCGCGCGGGAAGTTGGGGGCCGAAAGAAACCAATCAATTATTGGTTGATAATAGTCATAGTTGGCGTAACGACTGATAAGCCAACCTGCTGATTTGCTATCAACTTTCGCTCCAGGGATGAGGAAATTTAATCGATAGAGATTAATGGTATTGAATTGTTCGGAAGTTTTACTAAACGATAACTGGAAAAAATTAATAGCATTTCAGTTAACTTTTGGTTGTATTTAAAAGAATCAAAATGGCGTTGAAAAAACAATCTAATATATACTTGCTAATGATCTATGGCAGCTCATTAGATATTATTGGCTTCTGCTAGTCTAGAGTCGCTGTAAAACTATTCTTGTTTTTTGGATTCGGGATTCTCATTTTGAGGTTTATCAGTGTTTGCGTTATTGTCAGTGTTTTCTTGAGAATTCTTTTGTGAATCATTCCATTGGACAGGATTGGAATGAGCATTATCTTTAAATCGAATGGGTTCCCCTAAGAAAATGTCTTTGTAGCATACGTACATTGAGGCATACATGGTTGGAAACAGAATCACCAATCCAGCGCCATAAGGCAGTATGGCTAGAAAAATCAGACTCGTTAAAACAATCACATACACTGATAGTGGAATGACATTGCGCAAACATGCATAGAGACTTTGTTGCATTGCCATAATGGGTGGCATTTGGTGAAATACCACCAACATTGGTGAAAACAAGCTTGCCATCATCAGCGGGACCGATAACGTTAGTAAAATGAGAAATAAAGTTAGCATACTACTCATAATTTCCTTTATCTGTGTTTCATCGCCCCACTTGCCATATAACAACAAATCAGTCATTTGAGGACCGCCGATAACAGCCGCTAAACCGGAAACCAAAATTAAACCCGTCAAATAAATGCCACCAATTGTAATTAGTGCGGTTAAATGACCCTCGATCGCAGAAAACAAATGAGTGATTTCCAATGGTTTTCCTTCTTCAAGATCACGGCATCCTAACATAATGCCGCCAAGCAAAGCGGGATAAACCAGTGTAAAAATAGGGCTCCCGATGAAGGGTATCAACGCAGCCGATATCGCAATTAATAATAGAGCTCCGCAAATAAACACCCAACCAAGCGGTGTTCTTCTGAACAAGTAAAAACCGCTGAGGAGCCACTGTAAACCTTGCTTGGCATCGACTTGACGAATTTCCATAATTTTTCTCCAACAATCGGATTGAATTGAACGTGTCAGTGAACTAGATGAATAAGTTTTATACTAGCTCAGCTACATTATCTCTATGATTTTTTAATATTTGTTTGAAATGATTTGGATCTTTCGCATGCGTTAATTCACCAGCACGTGGTAAGTATAAGTCGTACAGGCGTGAAACCCAAAACCTTAGTGCGGCTGCGCGTAGCATTGCGGGCCAAGCATCTCTTTCTAAAGGATATAGTGGGCGTATCATTTGATATCCTTTTAATAATGAATAAATACATTCCGTATTGATCATTTTCTTTTCATCCATGCACCAATCATTGGCGACAATGGCTAAGTCGTATAAAAAACTGTCATTGCAAGCAAAATAAAAATCAATGATGCCGCTCAGTTTATTATTGATAAATAACACATTATCTCGGAACATATCCGCGTGAATCACGCCTTGCGGTAAATGTTCATTATGTTGATTCGATTGAAAATCTAATTCCGTATGCAATAAATCCTTTTCCACAGGTGACAAAAATTGTGCAATTTCGGGTGCTCTAGCTTGCCACCACTGAAAACCACGTGGATTTGGCATGTGTTGTGGATAGTTTCTTCCGGCCAAATGCATTTTTGCCAGCGTCATGCCCATTTCTTGACAATGTTCTGGCGTGGGGTGAATAAGGGATTCTCCGGGTAAGAAAGTGACAATGGCTGCAGGTTTACGGTTTAGTTCGGTGAGAACTTCTTGGTTAACAGTACGAATAGGTGTTGGACAAGGAATCGTATGCCGAGATAAATGCAGCATCAAGTCGAGATAGTAGGGTAGCTCGTTTTTTGTCAGTTTTTCGAATAAAGTTAAGACAAATTTCCCTTGCGTAGTGGTGACAAAGTAATTGGTGTTTTCAATGCCCGAAGCAATGCCTTTGAGTTCAAGCAATGTTCCTAGGTCATATTGATTTAACCAGGCAGTCAGTTCATCTTCGCTAACATGTGTAAAAACAGACATGAATGAATAGTATGGGTAGAAAAAAACTAAGATTGTGAATGGAACAAACTAAAATCTAAAAAACTGCCACATAGGCGGACTGACATTGGGTCCTCCCGCATCGCTATTGGGGTGAGAATGGTGATCCGCGATGGTGTTTTTCTTAAGATAGTATGGCGGACCAATGCGTGGAATAACTTTGATCATATATAATTCGCCATTAACACGGTGTTCTTCGATTTTATCCTCGCCACGTTGAATGATTGTAACTTGGCTTTCCAGTTCGGGGTCAGGCTGAGCTTCTAATTCCGGAGGATCAGGTTCTGGGATTGGTATTAGGTTATCCGGATGCGAAGGATGTTTCAGCGGCTTCTTGGGCTGTTCGGACTGAGCCATGCTCAGTAAGGGAAAGCTAAATAATAACAATGTCAAAATAAATACGCGCATATGAGTTCCTAACCAAGAGGAAGACCCGGTATTGTACCTAAAATTACCAACCACGGTTTATAGATTAAGCTGGATTTCCCGTTCGGCGGCGGTAAGTTCAAATCCGCAGGTTTCGTAGTGTTTAAAAATCGCATTAACGACTTCTTTCGGTTCATCAATCAGTTGGATTAAATTCATATCTTCCGGGGAAATAAATCCTTCTGTTACCATCATCTGTTTAAACCAATCGACCAAGCCACGCCAGAATTGCGAATAAACAAGAATAATAGGCATTTTGCGAGTTTTACCTGTTTGCACTAATGTAAGCGCTTCCATAAGTTCATCCATCGTTCCAAATCCGCCAGGCATCACGACATAGGCGGTCGAAAATTTGATAAACATATATTTACGCGTAAAAAAATGTTTAAAAGTTTGACTGATGTCTTGAAAGTCGTTGCCTCGTTGTTCATGAGGTAACTGGATATTTAAGCCGACGCTCGGAGATTGGCCGAAATAAGCGCCTTTATTGGCTGCTTCCATAATGCCAGGACCGCCGCCGGATATGACAGCAAAACCTGCATCTGACAATGCTTTGGCGATTTGCTCGGCTAAACGATAGTGGGGACTGTCGGGAGTGGTGCGCGCACTACCAAAAATACCTACTGCAGGCTGAATTGCTTCAAGACTTTCCGTGCCTTCCACAAACTCTGCCATAATTCTGAATAATCGCCATGATTCTTTCGCAGACCACGGTTGATCGGAAACGGGCTGAATCAGAGGCTTATTATGTTGGTTCATAGGAAATTAATAATGAAAACACTGTTATTGGTAGATGGTTCTTCGTATTTATATCGTGCTTTTCATGCACTGCCGGATTTGCGTAATCAAGATAATGAGCCAACAGGAGCTATTCACGGTGTATTGAACATGTTGCGTCGTTTGCGAAAAGATTATCAAGCGGATTATAGCGCGTGTGTATTTGATGCAAAAGGTAAAACTTTTCGTAATGACCTTTTCGCCGAATACAAAGCGAATAGAGCGGCTATGCCACAGGATTTGGTATCGCAGATAGAACCATTGCATGCATGCATTCGTGCGTTGGGTTGGCCGATCTTGATGATCGATGGAGTAGAGGCAGATGACGTGATTGGAACTTTGGCCAAGCAATCCGCTGAGGCGGATTATCGATGCATTATTTCTACCGGTGATAAAGACATTGCCCAATTGGTTAATGATCAAGTGACATTAGTAAATACTATGAGCGGAGAAATACTCGATAAAACGGGCGTGGCAGAGAAATTTGGCGTGCCACCGGAACGTATGTTGGATTATTTGATGTTAGTGGGAGATACTTCGGACAACGTTCCTGGTGTTGAGAAAGTCGGTCCTAAAACTGCGGTAAAGTGGCTGACACAGTATGGTTCTTTGGATAATATCGTTGCACAAGCTTATGAAATAAAAGGAGTGGTTGGCGAAAATTTACGTCGAGCGATAGAGTGGTTTGATACCTCGTACAAATTGATCAAAATTAAATGTGACGTGGATTTGCCTGTCACAATCACTGATCTCACTTTTAAACCACAAGATACAGAACAGCTTACGGCGCTTTATCAAAAGCTCGATATGAAGACTGCATTGCGTGAATTGCGCCAACAGAATCACGATGAATTGAGTAAGGAAGGCAATAATACGCAATCGACTTTGTTTGCAGAATACAATCCGGTCGTTCGTGTTGATTCTTCGCGCTACGAAACGATTTTGACAGATTCGCAATTACAAGATTGGATAACGAAACTTGACGCTGCCTCATTAGTATCAGTCGATTGCGAAACTACCAGTTTATCGCCAATGCAAGCGCAGTTGGTGGGCATATCATTTTGTATCGAAAAAGAGCGAGCGGTTTATCTTCCATTAATGCACCGTTATGCAGGTGTGCCTACTCAGATTCCGTTCGATAAAGCTTTATCATTATTGAAACCTTGGTTGGAAAATGAACAAAAATTTAAGCTTGGGCAGAATTTGAAATATGACAAACATGTATTTGCTAATCATGGCATACAGTTAAATGGCATTGTGCACGATACGATGTTGCAATCGTATGTGCTGGATTCAAATCGTTCACACAACATGGATAGTCTAGCGCTGCGGCATTTGGATGTGCAAACGATTAAATATGATGACGTGACAGGAAAAGGCGTTAAGCGTATCGGTTTTGATGAAGTTACGATCGATGTGGCAACCGAATATGCGGCAGAGGATGCGGATATTACATTACGCTTGCATCAAGCGCTGTATCCGCAGATTCAACAAAATGATCGGTTAAATAAGATCTATCGTGATATCGAAATGCCGATTCTTGATGTGCTGTTTGAGATGGAGCGTAATGGCGTGCTACTCGACTATGCGCTATTGCAGCAGCAAAGTAGTGAGCTCGGGAAAAAAATGCACGCATTGGAATTACAAGCACATACGGTTGCGAATCAATCATTTAATTTAAATTCACCAAAGCAAATTCAAGAAATTTTGTTTCAACAATTGAAATTGCCGGTCATTAAAAAAACGCCTACCGGTGTACCTTCCACTGACGAAGATGTACTGCAACAACTTGCTCTCGATTATCCTTTGCCGAAAATCCTATTGGAATATCGCGGATTGGCGAAATTGAAATCAACTTATACCGATAAATTGCCTTTGATGAAAAATCCAAACACAAGCAGAGTGCATACTAATTATTCGCAAGCTGTGGCAGTGACAGGGCGTTTGGCAAGCTCTGATCCGAATTTGCAGAATATTCCGATTCGGACCATGGAGGGCCGGAGGATTCGGGAAGCTTTTATTGCACCACCTGATTATCAAATTGTTTCTGCAGATTATTCTCAAATTGAACTGCGCATCATGGCACATATTTCCCAAGATGAAGGATTGCTAAAAGCGTTTTCTGCTGGAGAAGATATCCATAAGGCGACTGCTGCAGAAATTTTTGGTATTCAGGTCGACCAAGTCGATTCAGAACAACGCCGCTTCGCCAAAGTAATTAATTTTGGTTTGATTTATGGAATGTCGGAATTCGGCTTGGCTTCTCAACTCGGAATTGCACGCAGTGCCGCGCGTACATATATGGAGCGCTATTTCTCGCGCTATCCTGGAGTGGAGAAATACATGCAGCTCACTCGAGAAAAAGCGAGGCAAACAGGTTATGTGGAAACGGTATTGGGACGACGTCTATGGTTGCCTGAAATTAATCATAGCAATGGAAACCGCCGTCAGGGCGCAGAGCGTGCCGCTATCAATGCACCCATGCAAGGCACTGCCGCCGATATCATTAAATTATCGATGATAGCGGTAGCAAAATGGTTAAAAAAAGAAAATCTGCAGAGCAAATTGATTATGCAAGTTCACGATGAATTGGTGCTAGAAGTGCCTGAAACTGAGTTAACGCGAGTGCAAGAATTTCTGCCGAAATGCATGGGGAGCGTTTTAAAGTTAGATGTGCCTTTATTGATAGAAATAGGTATCGGAAATAATTGGGATCAGGCGCATTAGAAATTCAATAACTTTGATACGCCTGAATCAGCTTCAATTAATCCCTGGTTTCAACTTGCATCAATGGGCCTGTTTCAATAGTTTCCGCTGTTCTAGCTTTCCTTCTGGTTCTTTTGGGAACAACTATTTCTTCTTGAGCGGCTTGTTGAATTTTGTCAACAGGCGTTTCAACCATCACTAAGCCGCTTTTTTCGATGTTCTGCTGTAATTCGCGAGTTGTGTTATGCGAATTAGCTATTTTTTTTGATGAGGTGAGATCTGCTGTTCGTGAATCTAGCAGAGAATTGTTTTCACTTTCTGCTATTTTTTCAGCTTTTTTTTTCTGCTGAATGGGATCGTTGTGGCTGCTATCGTTATTGGTTTCGCTCAGGCTGTCGACATATTCTGCAAGAGTCGGAGATGTTTGGGTTTCGACAGGAGAGGAACTAATTGAATGATGGGCAACCTCAGGTAAATGATCTAATGTATTCGCCAGTTCCTCAGAAACAACAATTACTTCTTCATTGGTAGAAGGATCTCTCGAACGATTCGCCATATTTCGTGTTTTTGCGCCACGGAATCGACGCGAGCGTCTCCTTGTATCCGATCTTGGAGAAGCATCTGTATCGATTTCTTTTTCAGTGACGATATTATCGTCACTCGGTGTTACATTAGGCTCGTGAATAAATTCTATAGTGCTTTCAGCTTCTAGATTAGCGCGAGTCTGGGTAATTGGAGCTTCAGTAATATCTGAGTCTGCGATGCTATTGCCAGATAAATTCTTTTGTTTATGTTGCTTGTTATGTATAGGACCTTTCGCGACATCATTTTTGTTTCGACCACGGCGTGAACGGTTTCTGGATTTTTCTGCCGGAGATCTCGTCTTTTCTATAGATTGCTTGATTTCTTCATCAGCTTTATTGTTGGTGGGTTTAAACCAATTAAAAAATTTATCGATAAAGGAAGATTCTCTCGTCTTATCTTCTCGCAGCGGTGCAGGTTGAGCAGGTGTAACACCTTGAACGGCAGCTTTTTGTGGTATGGGTTTGGTTTTCTTATCAAATGTTGCTTGATCAGTGCTGTCCTCATTGCTCTTTTCAACCATCCTATAGCTTGGTGTTGGTACCTCGCTCGATTTGATGTCTTCATGACGCAAGCGCGTGATGGTGTAATTCGGCGTTTCGATATGAATATTAGGAATTAAAACGATATCTATTTTTTGCTTGAGTTCAATATCATAAATTTCCGCGCGCTTTTCGTTTAATAAATATGTAGCAACATCCACGGGCAATTGAACATGAAGCGTATTGGTGTTTTCTTTTAAAGATTCTTCTTGAATGATGCGCAGGATATGCAACGCTGATGAATCTGTGCCCCGTATGAAACCTGTACCGTTACAGCGCACGCATGAAATATAATTACCTTCCCCTAGCGAAGGGCGCAGACGCTGACGTGAAAGCTCTAATAAGCCAAAACGTGAAATCTTTCCAACTTGAATACGGGCTCTGTCTTGTCGAAGTGCTTCATGCAACCGTGCTTCAACATCACGTTGGTTGCGTTGAACATCCATATCGATAAAATCAATTACGATTAATCCGCCTAAATCACGCAATCTTAGTTGACGCGCAATTTCTTCGGCTGCTTCGAGATTGGTGTTTAAGGCTGTGTGCTCGATATCCAGTCCTCGAATGGCGCGTGCAGAATTAACATCGACAGAAACCAGTGCTTCGGTGTGATCAATCACTATAGAACCACCTGAAGGCAACGATACTTGACGTGAATAAGCCGTTTCAATTTGATGTTCAATCTGGAAACGAGAAAACAAAGGAATATCGTCTTGATAATATTTCAAGCGATCCACATTGGCCGGCATGACGTGCGACATGAATTGACTGGCTTGCTCGAATATTTCTCGACTATCGATTAAAATTTCACCAATTTCGTGATTAAAGTAATCGCGAATCGCGCGGATAACCAAGCTACTTTCTTGATAAATGAGAAATACACCGTCTTGATTATTTGCAGCCGTTTCAATAGCTGACCAAAGTTGTGTTAAATAATTTAAATCCCACTGTAGCTCCTCCGCGCTTCGGCCGATTCCGGCCGTTCTAGCAATGATGCTCATGCCTTCGGGAACTTGTAGCTGCGCAAGAACGTCACGCAAATCATTACGCTCTTCACCGGTAATGCGACGCGATACGCCACCGCTATTAGGATTGTTGGGAATTAAGACTAAATAACGGCCTGCAAGAGATATGTACGTGGTAAGTGCAGCGCCTTTGTTTCCCCGCTCATCTTTATCGACTTGAACAATAAGTTGTTGTCCTTCATGCAAAAGCTCTTGCATGCGGGAGTTGTTAAAATCGACGTTCTCACCAAAACAGGACTGAGAGATTTCTTTAAAAGGCAGAAAGCCATGTCGTTCACATCCATAATCAACAAACACGGCCTCTAAGCCAGGTTCGATACGTGTAATTGCGGCTTTATAAATATTACTTTTTCTTTGTTCTTTACCAATGGATTCGATATCTAGGTCAATAAGTGTTTGACCGTTTACAATAGCAACGCGCAGCTCTTCGGGCTGTGTTGCGTTAAATAACATTCGTTTCATTTACAACAAACCTTGAGTATCTTAATTGTTAGTATGCTGATAATAAATTTATTATCAGATTGATTCATTTTATTTATGTAGTTGTAACGAAGCTTTGTTGCAGTGTTCTTGTTATGATTATTTTTTTTCAATTATTATTTGAATTTTCTTTTAAAAAAGATTTATTTTTTAGTTGATCGTATCTATTAATTTTTGTATTAACGAACTTTAAAAGTGATGGGTTATTTTGCTAAGATTCTATTTAATCTTCATAATCACGATGATTATAATCTAAACCTCAATCAAATCCTTTAATGATTTAAGTTAGTTGCACAAATATTTATTCTGACTGTATGAATTATGCCATAAGCTACTAAATCGCTCTAAATTATTTAAACGAATTAAATAAGCAATAAAAAAATGTGAATCCTTAGGAATTATATATTTTTTAGATTGAATTGAATATCAAAATCGTAGTTTTTAGAAAATTGGTTATTTTATAAACCTTATCTATAAGTATCTGACAAAGATGAGAATATTTTATTAATTCAATCATGAAGATCTTTGTGAGGTTGCAATCTTAGCCCATCATCGGGATGGTGCAATTATCATTTAAATTAGTATAGAGAAGACCATTGCAGCCGATTATGCACAGGTTCGGATGCTGTAAAGTGATCAGCCTATTTGGTTGCTGGTGATTAAGATAACTACTGACCAGAATCTGGTACGGAAATTTCAGTGACGAGTCGATGTGAAGACATGATCAACACAGTTCTCATTGAGTAATACACGCAAACTCACGTAACGGTTCAAAAACCAAAGATAGGGCAGGCAGTACACTTGTATTCATTAAAAAATCCAGAAAATTTGTTTTTCGAAGTAATGCCAGCGTACTGCCCATTATAGAATGGTTTTAAACGAATTCCACCATGACATTAACACCCACGAGCAATTGAGCATCGGCGTTGGCATAAGTATGCATACCATTGTAAATCCCTTTATCTTGCCATCCATCATCGGTAATGTGCACATAATCGCCTTGATTACCATTGACGATCAGTTTATTAGTAGTATCGGATAATGCTTTTAATTGTGTTGCATTGAGCGTTACGCCACTATCGCTACCGGATTGGCCATACAAATAGATCCTTTCAATTCCCGCAATTTTCCCAGAAAAATTGGTCAAATCCAGATTCGCATCCACTGCGGCTACCGCTAATGTGTCTTTATCACCACTACTACCGTCGACCAGTTTAAAATTCAAATCGCTGATACGAATTAAATCGTTGCCACTACCCGCGTCGTAAATATCGGCTCCGCCTTTTCCGTTAATGGTATCGTTGCCAAGACCCGATTTAAAATGTTCGGCTGCTTTGGTGCCCACGAGCACATCACCAATCTGGGTGCCTTCTATAATATTTTCTAGATTAGAAAAATCACCGCGCCCGAAAATAATATAACTGGTGGGATCTATAAATAGATCATGCACCATCAAATCATCAAAACCATCGCCATTGATATCCCCTGCGCCACTGACGCTAGTTACGCTAAACCCCATATAATTTCCCGCTGCTGATCCATCGATACGAAAACCAGCATTACTGGCCAAATTAGCCAAATCCAGCGTGGCGCTAAAACCGGTCGATTTGCCGAAAACGACATAGACAGAACCAGAATACGAGCCATTATGATCTGTTCCTGGAGCACCGATCAGTATGTCGCCATAACCATCGCCATTGACATCACCTGCGTTACTGACTGATTTACCCAATTGATCGTTGCCATCAAGACCATCGATGGCAAAGCCATTGCTGCCATTCAGACTGCCCAAATCAACCACCGCACCAAATCCAGAAGCCTTGCCAAACACGACATAACTGGAGCCTGAGTTATCTCCATTAATATCAGTGCCAGGAGCGCCAATCAATATATCTGCAAAACCGTCACCATTCACATCGCCCGCATTGCTAACAGAGTGACCTGCAAAATCAAATGCAGAGACACCATCCAAGCGAAAACCATTTGTACCATCGAGCAGGTTCATTTCCAATTTTGCATTGAATCCAGAGGCCTTACCGAATACAACATAACTAGACCCGCCATTTGTTGGGTTATTCCCGCCTCCCCTTGCACCAACAATCAAGTCATCATAACCATCACCGTTGACATCGCCGGCACCACTGAGGGAAGAACCAAGATCGTCTTTTCCGTTAATGCCATCGATGCCTTGCAACCAAAAGCCATTTGTACCATTCAATGTACCGAGATCGATAGTGTTACTGGTAAAATTGCTTTTACCAAATATGACGTAGCTACTACCTGCTTGATAAAAACCGTCTCCCGCATAACCCAGGATAATATCGTCGATATGGTCGCCATTGATATCGCCCGCTCTACTTACAGAAATTGTATTATTATTATTACTTCCCAAACCAACAATACTGATACCGGTATTTTTGTCCTGTACAGCCGTGCTTAAACTTTCAGTGCTACTGAAGCCAGTACCTTTGCCAAAAAAGATGGAAGCAGAATCCGAATAAGTAGTTCCGGCGACAAGTAAATCATCGAAGCCATCGCCATTAAAATCCCCTGCTGTGGTTGTCCGATTTGCTCCATAAACGTCGTGAATTAATTGAAAACCATTATTGCCATTGAGCGTCGATGGATCGAATGTTGCGCTAAATGGGGTGTTTTTACCAAAGATTACATAACTTGGGTCATATAATGAGGCTCCCCTCTTCCCGTCAACGACAATATCATCAAAACCATCCCCATTCACATCTCCTGCATTACTAACACCCCAACTAGCGTTACTTATTCTAAAACCATTGCTACCATTGAGTGTGGTTAAATCAAAAACTTGTGTCATATTAAAAACTCCTAGAAAAAAGTTGGCAAAGAAAGCATTTGTGACATAACGATTGCATAATTATTAATACAAATAGATACTTAAATTATGCTGCAATCACATTTTTTCAGGGCTCTTGGAAAAAAGATATAGGAGTTCCCTATGATTTTGGTCCTAGGATATGGGTATAATTTTTCAAGAATGTAGCCTTAAACTGATAGGGAATTCCTTACGTGACTGCCGTTTGGCTGACAGGATCACTGAATCTTATCGCATTTTTTTGTAACTCGATCACATGATTTGTCTTTATTATATTCACGACCCCATGTGCAGTTGGTGTTATGCTTTTACACAAAGCTGGGCTAACTTACAGAAAATACTCCCCGGTGACATTCAAGTTATCAACGTCGTGGGTGGTTTAGCATCGGATAGCAACGAACCGATGCCATTGAATACACAAAAAATGGTTCAGCAAGCATGGCAAACAATAGAACAAACCGTGCGAGATGTTCGATTTAATTGGGATTTTTGGTCACGGAATACACCTTATCGCTCAACTTATCCAGCATGCCGTGCGGTTCTTGCCGCGAAAAAGCAGCGGCCAACGGCGGAAGTCGAGATGATTCACTCGATTCAAACGAGTTATTATCAAAAAGCCCGCAATCCCTCGCTACCAGAAACTTTGCATGAATGTGCGCGTGAAATCGGTTTAGATGTGTTGCAATTCGCTAAAGATTTAAGCAGTGCTGAAATAGAAAACGAATTGCAGCGAGAGATCCAGTTTGCGCGTGATATGGGAGTGTCTTCATATCCTTCGTTACGATTGCAGCATCTCGGCATCTTACATACTATTTCTGTTGATTATCACGATCATCAAACGATGCTCAGTCAAATTAACCGAGTCCTCCAAAAAACGTAAGTGACGGTTATTTCATCTGATGAATCAGCAGGTTTTCTAAAGTTAATCGATATATCTCAGAAAGCTTTTCGAGATCATCCACATGCACATGTTCGTTGATCTTATGAATCGTAGCGTTGCGAGGACCGAATTCAACGACTTGCTTGCAAATATCCGCAATAAAACGCCCATCCGAGGTGCCTCCGGAGGTAGAGAGTTCTGGATCGATTGTAGTAACTTGCCTGATCGCATCACTTATGGCATCGGCTAATTCACCTTTGGGTGTGAGAAAGGGTTTCCCGGACAATTCCCATGCCAAATCATATTCAAGCTTGTGTCGATCAAGAATGTCATGCACACGTTTTTTGAGGGATTCAACAGTGCTGGCGGTCGAAAAGCGAAAATTAAATAACAGTTCGAGTTTGCCTGGAATGACATTGGTTGCACCCGTACCGCCGTGAATATTGGAAATATGCCAGGTCGTGGGTGGGAAATATTCATTGCCTTGATCCCATTTGGTATTGGCTAAATCGGCAATGGCCGGTGCGGCGAGATGAATCGGATTTTTGGCTAGATGCGGATAAGCAATATGGCCTTGGATGCCTTTAACCGTTAAATGACCGGATAATGAACCTCGTCGGCCGTTTTTGATAGTATCTCCTAGTGTATCCACACAAGTAGGTTCGCCGACGATGCAGTAATCTAATAGTTCTCCACGTGCTTGTAAGGTTTCGACGACTTTGACGGTGCCATCTACTGCGATTCCTTCTTCATCGGAGGTGATCAATAATGCGATTGAACCTGAGTGATCGTTATGTTGAGCGATGAAAGCTTCGATTGCGGTGATAAAAGCGGCGAGCGAGGATTTCATATCCGCAGTCCCGCGTCCATACAAGCAGCCATTCCGAATGGTCGGCACAAATGGATCGCTATCCCATTGATCCAACGGGCCTGTCGGTACGACATCGGTGTGGCCGGCAAAGCATACAACTGGAGCGCAATCGCCACGGCGTGCCCAAAGGTTGTCTACCTCACCAAAACGCATATTTTCAATTTGAAAACCGAGTTTTTTCAAACGTTCAATCAAAATTTGTTGACAGCCATTATCGTTTGGCGTCAAAGAAGCGCAAGCAACTAATTGTTGTGCAAGTGTCAACGTATCATTGGACATAAATGTTTCCTAAGCAATAGAAAGAAATAACAGTTTTTTCTGAATGAAGCGAAATTGATTGTGATGCAATGACTGCGCTTAATTTCATTCAATAACATGGCATAAAAATATCGGGATAGTATAGAGCTTTGAAAGATTATCAGGTACATTTGGGAACGTAAGTTTTGTACGGAACCGGATTTTACCCATCGGTTCCATTTTTGCACAGTTCACATTTGAATATTAAGCTGTTCATTCAAACCATTGCGGAGAAAATACCCATGCTATCGTTTCTTTTTTCTGTCATTTTGATTGTGGTTGTAATCACCAGCGTTATTGTAATGGTACCCGTGTTACGCAAAACTTTGGTGTCGCAACCGGTATTACAAATTTTCCGCCGTATGTTGCCGCAAATATCGCAAACTGAGCAAGAAGCCCTCGATGCGGGCACAGTATGGTGGGAAGGCGATTTATTCGGTGGCAAACCCGATTGGAAGAAATTATTATCCTATCCTAAACCACAATTAACCGAAGAAGAACAAGCATTTATAAATGGACCGGTCGAGCAGCTTTGCAGTTTGTTGAACGAATGGAAAATTACGCACGAATTAAAAGATTTGCCGCCTGAAGTCTGGCAATTCATTCGCGATAATGGTTTTTTTGGCTTAATCATCCCCAAACAGTATGGCGGCTATGGGTTTTCTGCATTGGCGCATTCCGGTGTGGTGATGAAGATTGCATCGCGTAGCGGAACTGCCGCAGTCACCGTGATGGTACCCAATTCACTCGGTCCGGCGGAATTGTTATTACATTATGGTACCGAAAAACAGAAAGAGTATTATTTGCCGAGATTGGCAAAAGGTTTGGAAATTCCTTGTTTTGCGCTGACTTCTCCCGAAGCGGGTTCAGATGCAGGATCGATGCCGGATTATGGCGTCGTGTGCCGCCAAGATCACGATGGTCAAAGCGATGTGTTAGGTATGCGCGTCACTTGGGATAAGCGTTATATTACCTTAGGACCTGTTGCAACACTGTTGGGCTTGGCTTTTAAATTGTATGACCCGGATCGAATACTCGGTGGTGCTGAAGATCTCGGTATTACCTTGGCGCTGATACCTACCGATACACCGGGCGTCAATATCGGGCGGCGCCACTATCCATTGAACGCAGTATTTCAAAATGGCCCTAATTCTGGAAAAGATGTGTTCATCCCGATGGATTGGATCATTGGCGGGCAGGAAAGAATTGGGCAAGGATGGCGCATGCTGATGAATTGTTTGGCCGCAGGCCGAGCCATTTCATTACCAGCAACAGGCGTCAGCGCAGCTAAGCTCGCGGCACGAACCAGCGGAGCTTATAGCCGTGTACGTGTGCAATTCAAGCTTCCTATTGGTTATTTTGAAGGGATCGAAGAAGCGTTAGCGCGAATCGGTGGTAATACTTACATGATGGATGCATCGCGTGTCATGACCGCAAGTGCGATCGATTTGGGAGAAAAACCCTCAGTCGGATCTGCCATCGTTAAATATCACCTGACCGAACGTGGCCGTCAAGCGATTAACGATGCGATGGATATTCACGCCGGTAAAGGAATTTGCATCGGACCCAGCAATTATCTCGGGCGTACTTACCAGCAAATGCCCGTCGGTATTACGGTTGAAGGCGCTAATATATTGACGCGCAATTTGATTATCTTTGGTCAAGGAGCGATCCGTTGTCATCCTTACTTGTTAAAAGAAGTCAACGCGGCTCACGATAATGATCAGAAAAACGCTTTGGAAACATTTGACGCTGCATTATTTGGTCACATTAAATTCACGCTACGAAATACGTTTAATAGCCTGTTTTACGGTTTATTGAGCAACCATTTAAAAAATATTGTGCCGGAAAATTGCTTGCCAGAAACTGCGATCTATTATCGGCAGTTGACACGTTTTTCAGCAAGCTTTGCGTGCATAGCGGATATTGCTTTAATGCGTTTAGGCGGCTCATTGAAACGCAAAGAAAGATTATCCGCGCGTTTAGGCGATATCCTAAGTTTGATGTATCTATGTTCGGCTACCTTAAAGCATTTTGAAGATCAAGGACGGCAAAGTGCTGATTTGCCATTATTGCATTGGTCAATGCAGGATGCGTTTTATCATATACAACATGCTTTTGATGAGTTTCTAACCAATTTCCCCGTACCGATCGTTTTTGTTTGGGTGTTGAAAGGGCTGGTATTTCCCCTTGGGAAACGGTGTAAACCGCCCAGTGACGAATTATCACATCAAGTAGCACGATTTTTGATGAAACCAGGCGTTGATCGAGATCGTTTGACTGACGGAATGTATGTTCCCAAAGCGACTAATTCTGCAAAAGAAACGGAACCGTTGGCGGATTTAGAGCAAGCATTCCAATGTGCGATCGATAGTGAAGCTGCGGAAGTGAAAATACGCGAAGGCGTCAAAGCAAAACGTATTACCGCGAAAGGAAAAGAAAAGATTGCGCAAGCGTTGCAATTGAATTTCATTAGTGCAGCAGAAGCGGAATTGCTTAATCAATTGAGAGAATTGCGAAGTAAAGTAATCAAGGTGGATGATTTCACCAAGGATTTTAGCCATCACGATAAAGAACAAGTTAATTGATATTGAGCGAATCGCTTGAGAAGAGGAGTAGGGTGATGCAGCCAGAAAAACCACATGATAGTGTTGATGTAATCTCGGTTGATCAAGCAAAAACACTGGATGGTCTTTTTAGAGAACGGGTAAAGCGTTCGGGCGAGCAAGTGGCCTATCGCTATTTCAATAAATTGACCGAGCAATGGGATAGCTATACTTGGAGTCACATGGATCGGTTTATCGCGCGGTGGCAAGGCGCTTTGGAACAAGAAAAACTGGTCCCGGGCGATCGAGTCGCCGTCATGGTAAGAAATTGCCCGGAATGGATTATGTTTGAACAAGCGGCGCTTGGATTAGGTTTAGTGGTGGTGCCGCTTTACGTCGACGATCGCGCGGAAAATGCAGCTTATGTGCTGGATCATTCAGAAGCCAAAATTTTATTGTTGGAAGATGTGCAAAAATGGCGCGATTTTCTTGCCTTAACACCGGAACAAAAACTGAGCATCGATAAGGTGCAACGCATCGTTGTATTGCGCTGTGCGGATTTAAATTTAGATATATCGAAACCGCAAGTCGTGTCGGTGCATGATTGGTTACCAGCACAGGCCGGTGAAGTTAAACATTTGGACAAAGATCCGCACGATTTAGCGACGATTGTTTATACCTCCGGCACTTCCGGTCGACCCAAAGGTGTCATGCTCAGTCATCATAATATTTTGACCAATGCTTATGCGAGTACTGAAACGGTCACCATTTATACAACGGATTGGATGCTTTCATTTTTACCGTTGTCGCATATGTTTGAGCGGACTTCCGGCTACTATCTTTCGATAATGGCAGGAGGAGCTATTGCGTTTAATCGCTCGATTCCTGAGTTGCAAGAAGATTTGCCGTCGATTCGCCCTACCTTGATGATTTCGGTTCCACGGATCTTCGAACGTATTTATGCGGGAATTCGCGCTAAATTGGACGAGAGCTCAAGTTTCGCGCGTTGGTTGTTTAATCTTGCAGTGGATGTCGGATATCAACGGTTTGAATATCAGCAGGGTAGAGCCTGTTGGAGCTTGAAGTTGCTGCTGTGGCCTTTATTAAAAAAAATGATCGCAGACAAAGTGCTCAATAAATTGGGTGGAAGATTGCGTTTTGTTATTAGCGGTGGTGCGCCGCTGTCTGCGGAAGTTTCTCGGGTATTTATCGGATTAGGATTGCCGATTCTACAAGGTTATGGCATGACTGAAAGCAGTCCAGTGGTCAGCGTCAATCGTCCTGATGATAATGTGCCTGCCAGTATTGGCCTTACCTTGCCAGGTGTGCAAGTAAAATTAGGGGAAAACGATGCGTTAATGATTCGCGGCCCGAATGTCATGTTGGGCTACTGGAAAAACGAAGAAGCAACCAAGCAAGCGATATCGTCGGATGGCTGGTTGAATTCTGGAGACGTAGCGCGTATCGATGCACAAGGTCATATTTTTATTACCGGTCGACATAAAGAAATCATCGTACTGTCAACCGGCGAAAAAATACCTCCAGCAGATATGGAAGCGGCAATTTTGCAAGAATCGTTTTTTGATCAAGTCATGATCGTAGGGGAGGGGCGTTCATTCTTAAGTGTGTTAGCCGTGCTCAATGCGCATGCTAAAGAAAAATTTTTCGCCAAACATGGCCTGGATCAAACGCTGAACCAAAATGGACAAAGAAGTCATGTTGAAGAAGTATTGCTTGACAAGGTTACTCGTCAAACCAACGCATTCCCGGGTTATGCAAGAATACGTCGTATTGCTGTGATTGACGAACCGTGGACAGTCGATAACGGATTTTTGACGCCAACACTGAAATTAAAGCGTAATAAAGTGCTGGAAAAATATCGTGAAGTGATTGAGCAGTTATATAACGGGCGTTGAAATTCTATTACTGTTGGAAAATAGTATTGATGGCAATTTTCGATAACAAAGGAGTCGATTATTATGAGTAAAGACACCAATAAGCTGGACAAAATCGTCATGGAAGCGCGCCGTCAAGCAGAAAAGCGCGCGCAAGGCTATCGTGAACAAGCATTGAAATTATTTCCGTGGATTTGTGGGCGGTGTGCACGCAGCTTCGATCATAAAAATCTCCAGTTGCTTGAAGTGCATCATAAAAACAGCAATCACGACGACAACCCGCCCGATGGTAGTAATTGGGAATTGTTGTGTACCTACTGCCATGAGAATGAACATTCCAAACTAAAAGATGCGATGGGTCGAGTCGGTGGCGATTCGGTCGATGCAAACGCGACATTCAATCCTTTTGCGAATCTTAAAGAAATGATGAAAAATAAATCGTGATTTTTTTATGAATCGCATGGTTTCTTTATCCAATCAATCTTCCTCGTCGGCTAAAACGATAATGTCTGCTATTCCTGAATATAGTGAACGTCAGGAATTGCATGCTGAACTGAATGCTGCGGTGTATGAGTTATTGCTGCCGCCGTTACAGCTTTCTCATTTGGTTTTGTTGTCAGACCGCCATTGGATTGAACAAGAACGTCATTTGATTGCGGAATTGTGCGCTAAATTCCAAGTGGATCCTCCTGAGTCGCACGAAAACGATTTTAATGTGGACTGCGGTGAGTTTCGACTGCGATGGGAGCGGCATACGGAATATTCTACCTATACGATTTATCGTACCCAGCCATTTGACATACCTTTTCAGCAACCTGCGATTACCTATGTTCCGCAAGATTGGTTGACACGCTTGCCAGGTCAGTTGCTCGTTGCGACTCATATCGTTTTGGAAGACAGAATTCTTCCCAAGCGCGGTTTACATGAGTTATCCGCATTTTTTACCTCAGGAACGGTAATCGGTTCGAAAGTCGCGGGCGGTGCCGCTACGATATGGAGCGATAATCAAATTCATTCGGATGGTTTTGGACGTATTTTGATTCATGATGAGAATTTACGTAGTCGTCAAGTGGGGCGTTTAATCCAGCGATTATTGGAAATTGAAACGTATCGTATGTTAGCCATGCTGCCATTGCCCATTACGCGAAAAATCATCCCACAGTTGGCACGCGCGGATCAGCGTTTAGCGGAAATAACGGCGAATAGCGTAGAAGCAAGCAGCATCGAAGATGAACAGCGGTTATTATACGAGCTGACTAAATTGGCTGCCGAAACAGAACGATTATCAGAACAAACCAGCCATCGGTTTAATGCATCACGAGCGTATTATGATATCGTCAAACTACGTATTGCCGAATTGCGAGAAGAACGCATTGAAGGATTGCAAATGCTGCAAGAATTCATGATTCAACGCTTGTCCTCTGCAATGGGTACGTGTGAATTGGTTAATTCCAAGTTGGAAACGCTGTCAACGAGACTAGAGCGAGCCACAGCTTTACTTCGCACGCGAGTTGACTTGTCGATGGAAGGGCAGATTCGCGATTTGTTGAAATCGATGGACCAGCGTGCGCATTTGCAGTTGCGGTTGCAAGAAACAGTCGAAGGGCTGTCTGTCGTCGTATTGAGTTATTATTTACTGAGTATACTTGGCTATGGATTCAAAGCCTTCAAAGCAGCCGGCCATGAGATCAATGTCGAATTATTAACCGGCCTTGCCATTCCGGTCGTGATACTGGTCGTTTTTTATGGCATTAGACGCTTGCGCAGTGTGATTAAAAAATCGCATTGATAGTCGATGAATTTAACCTACCTAACATTCCGTGATACTAACAGCCAAACCACCTAAGGAAGTTTCCTTGTATTTTGTGGACATTTCTAATCCGGTTTGTTTCATCGCGTTAATGCAATTATCCAACGACATAAAATGCTGCCCATCACCGCGCAACGCTAATGACGCCGCAGTATAAGCTTTAATGGCGCCGAAACCATTGCGTTCGATGCACGGTACTTGAACAAGGCTGCCGACGGGATCGCAAGTCATCCCTAAATGATGTTCCAATGCAATTTCAGCAGCATTTTCGATTTGCTCTGTCGTTCCACCTTTTACCGCGCAGACTCCTGCTGCAGCCATCGCAGAAGCAGATCCTACTTCACCTTGACATCCCACTTCCGCACCGGAAATCGAGCTATTGTGCTTGATTAGCCCACCAATCGCGCCAGCGACTAACAAGAAATCACGCACTTGCTCCGATGATATATTTTCATGTTTAACCAAATAGTAAATGACCGCCGGTATCACTCCAGCAGCGCCGTTGGTTGGCGCAGTAACAACCATGTGCCCCGCAGCATTTTCTTCATTGACCGCCATGGCATAGGCGCAAAGCCAATCATTCATATTGGCTTTATCGGGTTGATTGATTAACTGTTGGTATAACGCATTCGCACGACGTTTGATATTGAGACCTCCGGGAAGTCTACCCTCTGCCATTAAGCCTTTTTCCAAACAAGTGCGCATCGCATTCCAGATCGCATCGAGCCCGCGATTGAGTTCTGATTCGCTCATGCGCTCTTGTTCATTGCTTCTTTTCATGGCGCTGACAGAAGATTGGCTATCGATCGACATTTTCATCATCTGGTTAGCATTTTCAAAAGGAAAACCACATGATTGAACCGGCTCAATTTTAAGCGGCGCAATGATTTGATCAATTTCAGCGATGGTTGAAATAAAACCACCCCCAATCGAGAAATAAGTTTCACTGAGCAGCGTTTTGCCAGTGCCATCAAGCAATTGACAAATCATGCCATTGGGATGCTCAGGTAGTGGATCGCCACGGTCAAAAATAATGTCATCAGCAGGATTGAAATGAATCAATGTGTGATTGTCGGTATAAAACGAAGTTTGCTGCCACAGTTGTTGAAAAAGCGTATTGACATCTTCTTTTGCCAACGCGATCGGCGTATGTCGATGCATGCCTAAAGTAACCGCGCGATCTGTTGCATGTCCTTTTCCCGTGAAAGCAAGCGATCCTCGTAACGTGCAACGAACTTGAAGAAATTCTGGAATTGCATTGTGAGAGACGAAATTTTCTAATCGGTCACGAAAATTCTTAGCAGCTACCATGGGACCCATCGTGTGTGAACTAGAGGGGCCGATGCCAATTTTGAAAAGATCAAGCGTACTAATAAACATGCAATGACAACCTGTAAAATATAAAATTTGTTTTTAACTGAATACGAGTTTTGTGAAAAGTTAGATCCGTTACATACAATTTAATGAGTTGTGTACGTGAGATTTTAAAACGAAGCAGTTATACGTTTATTTGAACACATTATTTCGCTAGGCTCAAGACTGGCACAATGATTCGGTGAGTCGTAAAAAACAGTGAAGGTGAGTATTACATAAAAAAATCTTAACACTGTTGTGTCGCTACTTATCAACAGAAAACCATTTGATAAATTAATTTTCATTTTTTTGTAAATCGTAAATCATGCGTTTAGCTGGAAAAACGATTGAAAAACGACTTCCTTTTCCTACTTCACTGGTGATTTCTAAATCTGCTTCATGACGATTCAAAACATGTTTGACAATAGCCAACCCTAATCCTGTTCCACCTGTTTCACGAGAGCGACTGGTATCAACTCGATAGAAACGTTCTGTCAAGCGAGGAATATGCTGAGCTTCAATCCCGATACCGCTATCTTGTACATAAAAAATCCCTTTCCCGTTTTCTTCCTGCCACTGAATGCTAATTTCACCACCCTCGGGGGTATATCGCACCGCATTACCAATTAAATTACTGAAAGCACTGCGTAGTTCACTTTCATTTCCTAATAACTGGCTTTGCGTCGTAACATTCAATTTAATTTGATGCTTTCCGGTACTTAATGACTGCGCGTCACGTAATATTTCATTCAATAATTCGGGCATATTTACATTCGTTTCGTTAATTTTGTTCTGGTCATTTTCTAAGCGTGATAACGCCAACAGATCTTCTACTAAAGATTGCATGCGAAGTGCTTGTTCTGACATCAATGTCAAAGCTCTTTTGTCAAAATCAGGGGTTGTTTCTTCGTGCGTTAATGTGTCGAGAAAACCGCTAATGACGGTCAGCGGTGTACGTAATTCATGCGAAACGTTGGCGATAAAATCCCGGCGCATAGTTTCCAGTTTCTCAAACCGAGTAATGTCTCGGCTGATGAGCAATTTCTGATTGAAACCATAAGGTACTAGTTGTAGAGAAATGATAATTTTTTGCCGTCGACGTGTCTGATTCAACACTAGTGGTTTACTAAAGTTGCGTGCCGCTAAGTATTCAAAAAATGGAACTTGTCTTACCAAATGAGTAATTTGCTGTCCGATATCTAGCGTCGAACTGATTCCTAAATGATCCTCGGCAATCGGATTACACCATTCAATGTGATCGTTTTCTGTTAAAAGCACGATTCCATCAGGCATGGCAGAAGTCACATTGCGCATTCGTTCAAGCGCTAAACTCAGTAGCTCTTTACTATGACTATGTTGTCTTACGTATCGTGCCAAATGTGCAAATACGTCATCCCACTCAGAAGTCCCTGCTGGAATATTGCTCGAAGATTTTTTGGGCAACAGTAACCAACGGTCAAGCGCTACCAAATGAAAAACATGATGCGCTGCCACCCAAAACATGATGGCACCAAAAAGTAACAATGAGGCGATTGGGCCGAAAAGTATCCAAAAAACACTGCTAAAGAATATAGTTGTCAAAACGATATAGATGAAACGTTTCCAAATGCTCGGCACACTAAAACCCTTTAACTGTAACGGTAATCTGAATTAACGAAGGTATCTTATCAGTCTAGCTTCTTATCATGACATTTCCAATACAAAGTTATCGTATTTATTACTATCCGATAAAAATTTTTGAAAATTTCTACTAGTAGTACAGAAGGCTAGATTAACAAAGCAAAGACCGCATTACTGACATAGAATAGATATCATGTGCAATGAATCCCTAGATTGCGATCAAGTTCAGCTTTCATTCAGTTATCAGTACTATAATTTAAATAAGAGAGTTGCTATTGATTTGCTAACATCATGTAGCAGTGTTTAATCAATTGCAGAACAACGAATTTTTTCATATTGTGAATCTTCAGAAAAATACTATGAAAAACCTTAAAAATTATTGCAGTTATCAGATGGTACTATTCTTGATTTTCATGATGATTGCGATGACAAATAATGCTTTGGCTCATCGCCATAGCCATCGAATTGGTTTTGGAATTAGTTTTGGGGGAGGCGGATATTACCCGGGTTATTACGGTTCAGGAATGTATGGACCGGGCGTATGGTCTCCGGGTTTTTATGGATATCGCCCCTATGGCTATTGGGATCCCTTTTTCATGCGACCTCCAGTTTATGTTATGCCTCCGACTATCACTACACCGGTAAGACCGCCGGTATACGTGCAAAGACAGGAATTTAATTCAACAAGTCCGCAGGCAGGGTATTGGCATTATTGCCAAAATCCCGCGGGTTATTATCCTACTGTGAAGAATTGTTCACAGAGTTGGATACTAGTGCCGCCACGGCCGCCTGAATAGCAATATAATGGAGAAAGCTATGTTAAAACAAAAAAATAGAATCTTATCGGTATTTCCAATTATCACTCTGCTAGCGTCATGCGTAAGTATGCCAACGGGGCCGAGTATTATGACGTTACCAGGTTCGGGAAAGAGTTTTGATCAGTTTCGCGCAGATGAGTTTTCTTGCCGACAATATGCTACTGTGCAGTTAGGTGGAACGTCTGCGCAGCAATCTTATCGTGCGAGTGGTGTTCAAAGTGCTGTTGTAGGCACAGGACTGGGTGCTGCTGCTGGTGCAGCAATGGGTGGAGGTGAAGGCGCCGCGATTGGAGCCGGTGCTGGGTTATTGATGGGTGGATTGTTAGGTTCTGGAAGCGCGACGACTTCTGGCTACGGGATGCAGCGACGTTATGACATTAGTTATATTCAATGTATGTATGCAAAAGGACATCGCGTTCCAGTCGATGGCAGAATAACCAATGATGCGCCAAGTAATAACTATCAAAGATCATCACCAGCATCAAGTTTTACACCGCCACCGCCACCCCCAGGTAATCCGCCACCGCCACCGCCGCAATAATCGATAACGACCTAGCCTAGCATTGGTAAAACTAGGTCGTTAATTGATAGGTGATTCAACAATAAACTAATATTTTAAATCACGATGGCTATTAAGCGTTCATACTAATAGCTTTTGTGAATTTTCTTTCATTTTGCCTTTTAATTACTTCAAAGAGTTGTCCTAAATCAGAGTACTTTGAGTAAAGTAAATATAAACGTTAGAAAAGTTCTTCTAATTTTTTTATGTATGCGATAGAAAAATTTATATGATTTTACTTGAATGTCGGGGCAGGTTTGATTAGCATTTGCGGCTATTTATTTTTTTACTTTTTTTAATAAAAATAGGGTGTTTTTTTTCGACATCAGCCATTACGAGGCACTTTGATGATTAAAATTCAAGATTATTTTTCCGAAATACAGTGGCAAAAATTTCAAAATGCTGCAAAAGACCAAGAAACGCCATTTTTGCTAGTTGATTTGTCACTTATTAAGCAAAAATATGAAGAAATGGTGATGTTTTTTCCTAATGCCAAGATTCACTATGCGATGAAAGCAAATCCTGGTATCCCCGTAATCGAGCTGCTGCGTGATTTAGGATCGAATTTCGATTGTGCTTCGATATTTGAATTAGATCGAGTTTTTGGCTGCGGAGTTACACCAGATCGTGTTTCTTATGGCAACACCATCAAGAAAGCCGCTCATATCAAATACGCTTACGACAAAGGTGTTCGGCTTTTTGCTACCGATTCAAAATCTGATATACAAAAAATTGCTGAAAATGCACCGGGTTCACGTGTTTTTGTGCGTATTTTGGTAGAAGGTGGTGATACGGCTGAATGGCCTTTGTCGCGGAAATTTGGCTGCCATCCTGATATGGCGATTGATTTACTGGTTAATGCCAGAAATCTTGGTTTGGAGCCATATGGAATATCTTTCCACGTGGGTAGCCAGCAAAAAGATATTGCGGTATGGGATGATGCCTTATCGAAAGTTAAGTACATGTTTGATTGGATGAAATATGAGGAAGACATTACACTTAAGATGATCAATATGGGAGGAGGCTTCCCAGCGAATTATATTTCTGAGGTTAATCCTATCAAAGTGTATGCCGCAGAAATTATCCGTTATCTGCAAGATGATCATGGAGATGACATTCCTGAGATTATTCTTGAACCAGGACGCTCATTAGTAGCGGGTTCTGGGGTTTTGGTGTCAGAAGTGGTATTGATTTCAAGAAAATCCCGTACGGATCTGACACGTTGGGTTTATACCGATGTTGGTTTATTTCAAGGATTGATCGAAACTCTCGGAGAAGCGATCAAATATCCTGTCTATACCCCTAAGATGGAAGAAACCAATAATCAAGGAACCGTTATACTGGCAGGACCCACCTGTGATTCAACCGATATTATGTATGAGCAATCGGGTTATAAGTTGCCCCAAAGCCTAGCGACTGGAGACAAGCTTTATTGGTTGACTACCGGTGCCTATACCAACTCTTATTCATCGGTAGAATTCAACGGCTTCCCGCCACTTAAAACCATTTATTTTGACTAATAAGCGAATAGCGGTTTGTAATTAGAGTTTACTTCTATGCATTTTTTAATCTCTTTACTTATTTTTTGAGTAAAGAGATTTGCTTCCGCGACTGACGTTTAGCTATCAATTGAACAGTTACAGTTCTGCCGGATCAACATCTAAAGCCCAACGAATTTTATGACTCGACAATGTATGCAATTGATTTTGCCATTCTGATAAAAATGCTTGGAGTTGTGTGCGAGAAGTGGATTGTACTAATAAATGCCCACGTTCCATGCCTTTCAAACGTAACATCTGCGCTGGAACCGGATCGAATAATTCGATGAACGAGTTACGTTTGGCTAGATTGACAGCAGATTGTAAAAAATTCAGGACCAATTCGATTTTGTGTGCTTCGGCGCGTAATACCGCTTGATATAAATAAGGCGGAAAGCCGGCCACTTTTCGCTCTGCCAATAAGCCTTGTGCCAAGGTATCAAAATCTTGCTTTTGCAGTGACCGATAGAGCGGGTGATCGGGAAATTCCGTTTGAATCAGAACCTTTCCTTTGTTATTGGCTCGTCCGGCGCGCCCGGAAATTTGCATGAGTTGGGAAAATAATCGTTCGCTGGCACGGAAATCAGTGCTGAAAAGAGAATTGTCTGGATTTAATATGCCGATTAGCGATACGTTGGGAAAATCATGTCCTTTCGCTAGAATTTGTGTTCCGACCAAAATATCGACTTCTTGATCATGAATCTTTTGTAAGATCGTGCGCCATGCATCTTTTTGCCGCGTGCTATCGCGGTCGATGCGTAAAATACGTGCAGTAGGAAGATAATTTGCTAATGTCTCTGTGACACGTTGCGTGCCTTGTCCGAAAGGCGCAAGATCTTGGTTGCCGCATTCAGGGCAGGCCAGCGGCAATTGTTGTTGATTTCCACAATGATGACAGCGTAGATTTTTGTCACGCAAATGCACGACTAATCGACTGGAGCAGCGTGTACAAACAGCGTTCCAGTTACAAGCCTTGCATAGCAATACAGGTGCATATCCTCGTCTGTTAATGAAAACAATGCTTTGTCGTTTTTCCACCAAATTTTCATGTAACGCATGTATCAGCGGTTGCGATAACCCATTCGATGCTTTATGAGTACGGATATCGATAGTTTGAATCAGCGGCAAGGTTGCATTCTGAATGGCGCGCGAAGTTAATTTAACCATGCGATAGCGCCCATTGAGAGCATGATAATAACTTTCTAGAGAAGGGGTGGCAGACCCTAAAATGATAGGAATATCGATTTGTTTGCTGCGAAATATAGCCAGATCCCTTGCGGAATAGCGTAATCCATCCTGTTGTTTAAAAGAGTGATCATGCTCTTCATCAACGATCATTAATCCTAAATTATGAAATGGAGTAAAAACAGAAAGCCGCGTACCTAAGACTATTTTGGCTTGCCCGGAATGGGCTTGCAGCCAACCTTGTAAACGCTCTGTGTCATTCAATCCGCTATGTAAACTGATCAAATTCACATTAGGGAAACGGTTCTGAAACACGGCTTCGAGTTGTGGCGTCAAATTGATTTCAGGAACAAGGATTAAAATTTGTTTACCTTGTTCGAGAATAGTGGCAATGAGACGTAAATAAACTTCTGTTTTGCCGCTACCGGTAATCCCATGCAGCAACCATACATTAAATTGGCCGATCGATGCGGAAATGGCATTGACAGCGGTGTTTTGTTCGCTAGTCAAAGGCGGGGGAGGATTATTGGATATATTGGTTGTAACTGGTCGCTGGTTTTTAGTGATCCAGCCGCATATTAACCATTGGTGGATTAACTGCTTTATTTTCGGTGATGAATCTTTCAATTCTCTGCCCGATATCGTTCCACTTTGTTGAAAACGATTCAGTAGATTGCGTGCTACTCTCTGTCTTACCGGAATACTGGTTAAATCAGTCTGCTTACCTGTTTCGGTTAGCGTTAATTGCATTGTGTTCCAACTGATTTTGTCTTTGGGTAATTTGATCGGTTTGGAGGTGCGCAAAGTAGCAGGTAATGCATTCATGATCACCATGCCGATCGAATGATGATAATACTGACTACAGAAGGTGAATAAATCCAGTAACTCTTTGGGTAAGCGAGGAGTTTCGTTAAATATCTGTTCGATGGATTTGATTTTTTTTGAATCAATCAAAGTGTCGGAAGTAACATCGATGATAATGCCTGCGACGCGCTTTTTTCCAAACGGGACACTGACTCGTAGTCCAATATCACTAGAACTAATATGCTCAGCGGAGTAATCGAAGAGTGTGTCGACAGGAACATTGATTGCGACACGAGCGATTGGCATAGAAATGTTATCAGTAAAGTATTGCGGGTTATTTCATTAAGTTATGCATCTTTACTAAAAACAATCAATTCACCAAAAGGATTGATGCTCTTGGTGAATTGATACGAGTAACAAATTGATCAATGACGTTTAGTGAGAAACGCGATACAACGTTACGGATTCTTCATTAGGTTTTTTCAATTTTGCAGTGTTTCCATCGGAATCAATGCTTAAGTCAGCGGCTGTGTCGATATCAGAAAAGCCCGCACAACCATTGGTGTTGTAGGTGAAACTCGACAAAGTGAGTTTGCTAGAGCCTTTGTTGTAATTGTACGATGCAAATTCAACGCCAGGTTTGGCACACTTTTGTTGTTCTGGTTTTTGTGTTTCTCCAGTAGGATCGATTAACATGAATTTTCCATTCGGGAAGAATACTAGTGTCGGTGTTTTAATAGATTCTTTATCATAAGCCCAAGCACCAACAATGCCGGATGGTTCGTTATTCATTTTAGCAAAACGCGTTTCTTTAACTTCTTTTTCAGCGACTTCATTTTCATTGCTTAATTGGATAGGTTTTGCGATATGAAAAAGCTCGCCAAATACGCTGCTTTTTTCTCGTTCTCTTTGTACGGTAACAATATCTGAGTGAATTAATTCAGATCCATCGGTACGAACACGGCGGGTTGGTCCTGGATTAGACAATCCGCCTTTTAAGTTGGTATCGACAGAAGGTTTTCCCACTAATTTAAACCCTCGAGTATCAAAATCGACGGCTTCTGCGATCCCATATTCAACACCTGTTTGGAAAATGGTTTTGCCACCGCAGACGCGGTTTTCATCACAAGAATCATCCACTCTGGCATCACCATGCAAGTATTCTCCGCTACCATCGCCCGCGACACGTAAAACATTGGCCGTTTGATTATCAAAACTTACCCAAATCTGAGCGTTCAGTAATGCAACACCTTGCGACATAAAATGTTTGCGTGCTTCTTCAGGAGTTCTGACTTCACCGGTGATACCGCTGGCTTCCATGATACTTTTTAGTTGTGTCGTTTCAGCAAAAGTTTGCGGATCGCTTTCCAAATTAATATTGTTTTTCACTGCATTGGCCGTTTCTGCTGAAATCGAAATGCCATTGGTGAGATTGCTATCAGAATCTAATGATTGCAACAAGATCAGTAAATTTTGTAATTTATTGTCGTTATTTCCAGCCAGCTCAATAGGCGTGACTATCAATGAACCCGGGATATTTCCCAGTGCCAAACCGCCGAGTTTGAATTCAATTTTATCTCCGTGATTAAAATTGAAGCTGCCTTTGTCATCTGTAACACCTGACTTACCTGAAGTTGCGCTATAGGAAACCCCCGATACTGGAGAATCGATTAAAATACCGGTTGCAGGACCGGTTAGCGTTGTTCTTTGGGTCGAAGCGTTGGTTGCTGAAGCAGATGATGATGCAGAAGAAGATGATGAGCTGGTGTTTTTTTCTCCGCCATCATCACAAGCCGATAGGCTCATGATCAATGCGGCAGGTAATAAAGTGAAGCGGGAAAATTTTATTAGTGGATGAATAGATTTCATTCAAATGCTCTCTTTTTGATTAAATTAAATAACTCGGTCTTGTACAATTGGTTTTTCGATATATTTTGGGTATCTGTGAACACTGATATTTTACTATTAAGATTGCTATTATAGCCAAGCAATCTATTTTCATTACTAGGAACCTGATTTTTAGGTATTTTTTCTTAATTTTGGAGGTGTATAAAGTTATATATGTCTAATATGGCTGAGATCTCACGATTGTCAGAAATGACAATTCAGCTTCCCATCGAATGGTATCTCGATCCTGCGATTTTCGAAATGGAAAAGCGTATTTTGTTTGATCAAGGACCCGGGTATGTGGGGCATGAGGTGATGGTACCCAATGTCGGGGATTATTACGTGCCGGAATGGATGAATAACGCTAAAGTATTGGTGCGAAATAGCCATGGCGTCGAATTGCTATCAAACGTTTGCAGGCATCGGCAAGCGATTTTATTACAGGGAAGAAGTAATACCAAGAACATCGTATGTCCGATACATCGGTGGACCTACGCATTGGACGGAAAGTTACTCGGCGCACCACACTTTGAGCGCAATCCTTGTCTAAATTTGAATAAATCACCGCTAAAAAATTGGAACGGCATGCTGTTTAACGGCAAGCGTGACGTATCCAGCGATATGAAAGATCTCAGCGTATTGCGCGATTTTGATTTTTCTGGCTATGTTTTGGATCGTGTGCAAACCAATCACTATGCGTGCAATTGGAAAACCTTCATTGAGGTCTATTTGGAAGATTATCACGTAGAGCCGTTTCACCCAGGGTTGAACGGATTTGTCGATACGCACCAGCTTGAATGGGAATTTGGTGAATGGTATAGCGTACAAACAGTGGCAATCGATAATGACCGGTTTAAAAAACCGGGTAGTCCTGTTTATGCCAAATGGCATGAGCAAGTATTGCAGTACACCAGCGGTCAATTACCGAAACATGGTGCAATTTGGTTGCTTTATTATCCCAACATCATGGTTGAATGGTATCCGCATACACTGGTTATTAGTACGATATGGCCAACGGGTTTAGAAAGCTGTAGCAATGTTGTGGAATTTTATTATCCAGAAGAAATTGCATTGTTTGAACGAGATTTTGTAGCAGCAGAGCAAGCTGCCTACCAAGAAACCGCTGAAGAAGATGATGAAATTTGTACGTTGATGACGGCTGGACGTCGTGCTTTATTTGAACAAGGCATTAATGAAACAGGGCCTTATCAAATGCCTATGGAAGCGGGATTGAAACAATTTCATCAGTTTTTGCAGCAGCAAATGCAACGCTATGTTTAATTTTCTTGACTAGTTTGTTTGTATTGAGGAAATAAAGCATGGGTTCGCTGTGGATGTTATTAGCCGCTTTTTTGTTTGCCTGCATGAGCGTGCTGGTTAAATTCGGTGCAATGCATTTTTCTAGCACCGAACTCGTGTTTTATCGTTCGCTATTTGGAGTGTGGGCTACCTATGCCATTATTCGTTCCCACGGCTTTTCTGTGATGACGCCTCATTGGCGTATTCATTGCTGGCGTGGGATCACGGGTTTAATTAGCTTGCTGATGTTTTTCTATTGTTTGACGGAACTTCCTCTTGGTACCGCTGTTTCGCTGAACTATACGTGGCCGTTATTTTTGGCGTTATTTTCAACGTTGATTCTTAAGGAACATTTACGATGGTCATTGGTTTTTGCAATTTTGCTCGGTTTTGTTGGCGTAATTATTTTATTGCGTCCTGCCTTGCCTGAAGAACAGTGGTTTGCCGGTTTGATCGGCATTGCTTCAGGTTTTTTTGCTGCGATAGCCTATGTGAATGTGAAGCAGCTTGGGAATTTGGGTGAATCCGAATGGCATGTGGTGTTTTATTTCACGCTGATATCCACCTTAGGCGCCGGTGCTTGGTTGCTGTTGACGTCATTCAGTGTGCTGACTTGGCATGGGTTACTGGTTATATTAGGCATAGGCATCACTGCGACACTTGCACAACTTGCGATGACTCGTGCTTACCACCAAGGCGTTACGTTGGTTGTCACTTCATTGGGTTATAGTACGGTGCTGTTTGCCAGCTTATGGGATCTATTCCTGTGGGACGAGGTGATAACGCCAATCGCTTGGTTAGGGATTGCTTTGATAGTGTTTGGCGGCTCAATGGGAGGCATTCTAGGTTTTCGCAGGGTTCCTGTGTCGATATCAAAGTGATACAAATATTTTTATTTTTAAAGTGATATTTTCCTATGGATGAATTGGTTTTTGCTAGAGTGTTGCATGTATTAGGCGTAGTGCTTTGGATTGGTGGAGTTGCGATGGTAACAACGATTTTGTTGCCAACTTTATCGCAAATGCAATCACCAGCAGAAGCAATGGAGGTTTTTAAACGCTTCCGACGGCGATTTGCAGCACAAGCACGTTATGCCACGCTGTTCGTTGGCTTGAGTGGTTTTTATATGACGTATGTGCTGAATGCATGGGAGCGGTTTACTCAATGGCAATACTGGTGGATGCATATGATGGTATTGATTTGGTTATTCTTTAGCGTGATGTTGTTTGTCATGGAGCCACGAAGCCGTCGAAATCCAGTTGCCACTGAGGTTGAAAAAAAAGTGACGCCAGATACTTTTCATGCCATCCAACGTAAGCATCTTTTATTATTATCATTGGGTTTATTGACCATTGCAGGAGCGGTTGCAGGCAGTCATGGTTGGCTAATTTCAGGGTTTTAGTCCTCTATGAGCTATATGTTATTAAAGTTGATTCATGTCAGCAGCGTCGTGATTAGTTATTCGCTATTTTTTCTACGTGGTATTTGGTTGATGCAAGATTCCCATCATTTGCAACAGCGTTGGGTAAAAATTTTACCGCATGTTTTTGATACGGTTTTGCTGACTAGCGCGATTGCTTTGGCTATTTTGATTCAACAAGACCCTATGAACCATGCGTGGTTAACCGCCAAAGTAATCGGTTTATTGGTGTATATCTTTTTAGGCATGATCGCGATACGTTTTGGTAAAACAAGGAAAATCCGTATAGCCGCTTGGTTAGCTGCTCAATGTGTATTTATCTATATCGTTTTGGTTGCGGTGAATAAAAGCCCGTGGTTGAATTTAGTTTAAATCAGAATGAACGATATCGTTTTCCCGCTCATTGTTATTATTAGTTGATTGGTATTTCTTGTTGTTGTAATTCCCACATCTGCGCATAGATACCTTTCGCAGCAAGTAATTGCTGATGCGTTCCACGCTCAATAATATGTCCGTTCTCCATCACCAGAATTTGATCGGCATCGGCGATGGTAGACAGTCTATGAGCAATCGTGAGTGTAGTTCGATTCTGTGCGATTCTTTTCAATTCTGCTTGAATGTGTTTTTCTGATTGTGAATCCAACGCTGACGTGGCTTCATCGAAAATCAGAATGGCAGGATTTTTGAGAATCGTCCGCGCAATAGCGACACGTTGTTTTTCTCCTCCAGATAATTTCAAACCACGCTCACCCACGATGGTGTCATATTTCTCCGGTAAACTTTCAATGAAATCATGAATGTGTGCTGATTTGGCCGCGGCATACACGGCTTCGGTTGACGCGTCAGGTCGTCCATAAGCGATATTGTAATAAATGCTGTCGTTGAATAGCACTGTATCTTGTGGCACGATGCCTAGATTCGCTCGCAAGCTATATTGTGTTACCTCGCGAATATCTTGTTGATCGATGGTGATACTGCCAGATTGTACATCGTAAAAACGAAAAAGCAGCCGTGCTAAAGTAGATTTTCCAGAGCCGCTACGTCCAACGATTGCAATAGTTTGTCCTGCTGGAATTTCAAAACTGATATCAAATAAAATTTGCCGATTCGATTCATAGCTAAAATTAACGTGATCAAATCGTACCGTAGCATTTTTAATGTTGAGCACGGCGGCATCTAATTTATCTTGAATTTCGTGATTCTCTTCCAATAACGTAAACATCCGTTCCATGTCTGCTAATGAATGCTTGATTTCGCGGTATACGAAACCCAAAAAATGCAGTGGCATGTAGAGTTGCAGCATGATGGCATTGATTAATACTAAATCGCCAAGAGTCATATTCCCTTCGATGACTTGATCTGCGGCAAAAAACATCAACAGTGTCATGCCGATTGCGATGATGCCGCTTTGCCCAGCGTTCAGCGTAGCCAACGATACTTGATTGCGAATCGCAGCTTTTTCCCAGGATTGCAAGTGCGTATCGTAGCGTTGTGCTTCCCAATGTTCATTGCCGAAATATTTGACCGTTTCGTAATTTAATAAACTATCAATCGCTTGCGTATTGGCTTTGGAATCCATGGTATTCATGGTGCGGCGGAAAATCATGCGCCATTCGGTGACGATCAATGTCAGGGCAATGTAAGCAATGAGCGTTGTGAAGGTGATGAGGGCGACCCAGATATCGTATTGACTGATGAGGATAATCATCACCAAACTGATTTCTAACAAGGTCGGCAGAATGTTGAACAACATGAAATTCATCAAGAAAGAAATGCCGCGTGTACCGCGCTCTATATCACGTGAAACACCTCCTGTTTGACGCTCCAAATGAAAACGTAGCGAGAGTGAGTGCAAATGTAAAAAAACACGATTGGCGACCCTACGTATCGCGCGTTGTGTCACTTTGGCAAAAATCGCATCGCGCAATTCGCCAAACAAAGTACTGCTCAACCGCAAAGCGCCGTAACCGAGTAGCAGAAAAACGGGTAACACTAATTCGGCACGAGACGAATCAAGTGCATCGACGATTTCTTTTAACACCAGCGGTACCGATACATTGGCGAGCTTCGCCAGGATCAGTAAGCTTAGTGCAATAACGACTCTGCTCTTAAATTCCCATAAATAAGGAAGCAACGTCGCGATTGTTTTTAGATTATTTTGTGCAGTTGGTATCTTTTTCGTCTCTTTTGCAGGCATAAAATTTTATTTATTAATAATGATGGCGTTGTATGCCAGCAAACTCATTGATTCATTCTGGTAGTATGATTATAAAAAAAGAACCTATAAACGAGGAGCATTCATGGAAATTACTTGTTATCGAGATCCTGAAATCAAACGTGAATCTCGTCATCTACCTGCGAATATCTATAATTTAGCGGTTACTTTACTTGCACGTTGTCCTACACGGCATTTATTCGTTCCTATTCGCAGTATGCAATATATGGCCATCATCGATCATGAGGAATTTGTCTTTATCGATGGCGAGCGTAAATGCTGGATTGATTTATCCTGGCAAAACTTCAGATCACACGATCGGGAAAGCTTGGATCAACCAGTTGCTTATGAGGCTGTGTATTATCGGGAAGATTTATCGATTATTATGAAGCACTTGCATAGCGAATTTCCGAATGCTTTGCAAATTCTAGCAAAAAAAGAAAGGCTTGAAGGTCCGGCACGGATTATCAATTTTCCAGAAAAACAAGCGCAATCTTAGTCGTCCTCTTTTAATTCTGTATCCCAGCCTTTTTTCTTGGCGTTAGCGATTGCTTCGGAATACAGCCGAGTATGTCGTTCACGCAAGGCGTCAGGCAAACGGCTTGGTAAGTGCGCATAAGGCTCCCAAGCTTCGTAGACTTTCTCATACAAAACTTGCATTTGCCCTGTGCTCCAACCTGAACAAGTTTCTGTTTCAGGGATGAGGTTAAAAATCCAGGCGTCTCGAACGATGCGCCCCAGATGCGTTAATCCTTCATTTTCGTCTTGATCAATACCGACATAAAACTGTTCTGTCATTTTTGTGTTCTCACTGGAGTCCATATCAATTGATTCATACTGTTTAAAAAATCATCCTGCTATTTATTGGTTTCGTGTTGTGTTTTCGCTTGAGTATTAAAGCAATCCAAAATGTGATGCGTCATATTTTTAGCTAATTCTTCCTCGCCAAAGAATACGGCGTTGATCGAATCATCTTGTCGCAACATCTTGGTTTCATCCGCACTCAGAGAATACAGCACAATTTCAATTTGTGGATTGAGAGTACGGGCGGTATCGATCATTTGACGAATATTCACGAGATCTGTCGTTGCGATGACAAGCATGGCTGCATCTTTGATATGTGCCTGAATCAATACCGATGGATCGGTCGCGTCTCCATAGACCGCATTAATACCTTGCTTGCGCAAATCTTGCACCAATTCGCGATTTTGCTCTGCGACAATGTAAGGAATATCTTTTTCGTGAAGTGCTGTGCCGATCCTTTCTCCAACATGACCATAACCGACCAGCACAACCTGGCCTTGCAGGAATTTACGTTCCGTAGACGTGGGTAGTTCCGCATACGGATCATCACGATATTCATATTTACGAGCTAATGATGAATATTTCAATATCCAACGTCGAATCGGTGCAATAACGGCGAATGCTAAAGGATTAAAGGCAATCGAAATGATAGCACCTGCCAGAACCAAACTCATCCCTTCAGGAGGTAAAAGACCTAACGATAGGCCTAATCCGGCTAGAATAAAAGAAAATTCTCCAATTTGACCTAAACTGGCTGCAACTGTTAGCGCCGTATTCAACGGATAACGTAACACTAAAACCAGCAGCATAGCGGCTAAAGATTTTCCGACAATGATGATTGCAACCACATTTAATACTCGAATAGGATCTTCGATTAATACCTTAGGATCAAACAACATGCCTACCGAAACAAAAAATAACACAGAAAATGCATCTCGTAATGGCAATGATTCCTCAGCAGCGCGATGACTGAAGCGTGATTCCCGCATCACCATGCCGGCAAAAAAAGCACCTAATGCAAACGATACGTTAAATAATTTTGCGGCACCAAAGGCGATGCATATGGCTGTGGCAATCACAGCTAGAGTGAACAATTCCCGTGAACCTGTACTGGCTACTTGCCATAATAACCACGGCAGAAAACGACGACCGACAATCAGCATTAACGCAATAAATGCTGAGACTAGTAACAACGTCATCCCGATGGTGTACCACAACGGGTCTGATGTATTTGCACTTTCAGTAGTGCCGCCGAGCATGACTGAAAACGTAGGCAGCAACACCAAAATGAGTACCGTTACCAAATCTTCCACAATCAACCAGCCTACTGCAATGCGACCATTCATGGTTTCCAACAAGCCGCGTGATTCGATTGCTTGCAACAGCACTACGGTACTGGCACAGGATAAAGACAATCCGAGAACCAAGCCTTCACCAAAACTCCAACCCCAACTGGTTGCCATGATGGTACCGAGAACCGTAGCAACAGCCATTTGTACAATGGCACCTGGAAGCGCAATACGTTTAACCGAAAGCAAGTCTTCTAGAGAAAAATGCAATCCTACGCCAAACATCAATAGCATGACGCCAATTTCAGAGAGTTGCGCCGCTATTTCAATATCTCCCACAAAGCCCGGTGTAGTGGGGCTGATAACAATTCCAGCTAACAAATAGCCGACTAATGCAGGAGTTTTGAGCCGTTCAGCAATGAAGCCAAAAACTAACGCTAATCCGAATGCCGCAGCAATAGTACTGATAAGCGTGATGTTGTGATCCATTTATTCTTCCTGTCATTTATAGGTAGTTTTTGAATGCAGTCAATTACAGTTTTTTATTATGTGCTTTATGGTGAAATGACATGAATTTTAAATTGATCTAGTGATAATTTCCTTAGCGTACCGCCATTTTAAACTTTAACGAATCTCTTGACTAAGGTGTTTTGCCTGACTACTATTAAAATGGAAGCAATATCCTATTGCTTTTTCTTTACGTTTCTTTAACTACTATTTAATCACTATAAGGAAGAATTATGTTTGAGATTAAAAAAACGTTACTCGTCGCAATGTTACCTGCTTTGTTATCTGTCACATTAGCAACCTCTGTGAAAGCTTCAGATGAACACCATCAACATGGTAAAGACCACAATTTCGGCTTTTTCACTAAAGAAAATGCGTTGTTAACACCAAAAAATTATCGTGAATGGATTTTTGTTGGTGCGCCAGTTACTCCAAAAGATATGAACGATGGTAAACCTGCTTTCCCTGAATTCCATAATGTTTACATTGATCCAACCAGCTGGAATCACTGGAAAAAAACAGGTGAATTCCGTGATGGTACCGTGATTGTCAAAGAATTGGTAAGCGTTGGAACGAAAGAATCAGCAAGCGGAAATGGCTACTTCCAAGGCGAATTTAATGGTATTGCTGCAATGGTAAAAGATTCAAAACGCTTTGCAGACAGACCAGGTAATTGGGCATTCTTTGGTTTTGATTCTTATGAAGCCAAACAAGGTGCTATTCAAGCCGATGACGCATGTGCAGCTTGCCATAAAGCGAATGCAGCTCAAGATATGGTATTTATTCAACATTACCCAGTGCTGCGTGCTGCAAAACCTGGTAAAAAATAATTTCGATTGGTTTTAATTTAAAAATCAATTTTTAATTTTAAGCAATCTGATCTAAATTAAAGTGTTATTGCTTTTGTTTAAGTCAGATTGCTTTTTCATTGCTACAGTCTGATTTTTTAGGAAAATTATCTTTCCACTGCCGCAATATCGAAAAAATCTCTACCGGATTGTTTGCGAATTGCTGTGAATAATTTTGTGCGCTAGCGATTATTTTAGAATCGTTGCATCGTAAGAACGGGTTTATTGTTTTTTCCAGTGCTAGCTGAGTTGGCAGGGTAGGTTTTTGCTCTGTGCGTAATTGCTCACATAGAGACTCGTATTTCAACAACGTAAGATTTTCTGGATCGATACATTTTGCGAAACGTATATTGTCGAGCGTGTATTCATGCGTGCAGTAAATAAGGGTATCGTCAGGAAATTGCGATAATTTGTTGAGAGAAGCATACATTTGCTCGTAAGCGCCTTCAAATACTCTCCCACAACCACAAGAAAACAACGTGTCACCGCAAAATATTCCATTGGAAGGATGTTCGAGATAGTAACCAATATGTTCACGCGTATGTCCTGGCATCTCCAGTACCGTGAACGTTATACCCAGTGCTTCACTCATAATCTTTTGACCCTCAGAAACGTGATTTGAGACTAACGGAATAGCTTCCGATTTAGGGCCGTAGACTGGGATATTGAATAACCGGATTAACTCACCGATTCCATCAGTATGGTCGTTATGGCGGTGCGTCACAAGAATTGCGACTAGTTTTAAATTATTTTTTTGTAGAAAAGATATGACTTCACTAGAAGATCCTGGGTCAACAACGATCGCGTAGACTTTGTCATGCAGAACCCAGATATAATTGTCCTTAAATATTTTTACTGGATGTACATTGATCATAGTTTTTTTCAAACTTAAAAAGCTGAAGTTCTCATGAATGATGTTAATCGTTACTGAATGTATATAGGATATGATCAAAAGTCATAAAATTGCACAAAGCATGCAGTGGTTTGAGACAACGCTAGGTTCATATTTGCTTGAACGCGAATATCGTTATTTTGATAAGGTAGTTGCCAATATTTTTGGCTATAACGCGATTCAAATTAGCCTGCCGCAATTTAATTTTTTGCGGCTAAATAGAATGCCACTGCAATTTTCCATAAGCTCGGAAGCAAACCATTCTTCCTTGATGGCCGAACCTGCTTTTCTACCCATTCAAAGCAATTCGATTGACTTGGTCATTATGCCACATACGCTTGATTTCAGCGCCAATCCTCATCAGATTTTGCGGGAGGTTTATCGAGTACTGATTCCAGAAGGGCATGTTGTGATGTCGGGATTTAATCCTTTCAGTTTATGGGGGTTAGCGCGATATTTAAAAGTGAATCGAAATACTTATCCTTGGAATGGTAATTTCATTGCGTTACTGCGGTTGAAAGATTGGCTAAAACTACTAGATTTCGAAACGATGGGTGGCGAATTATGTTGTTATGCGCCTCCTTTTGAACAGGAAAAATGGCGCCAACGTTTTCGTTTTATGGAGGCTGCCGGTGATCGATGGTGGCCTATCGGCGGTGGGGTGTATTTTTTACATGCCATTAAGCACATGCATGGCATGCGGGTAATTAAACCGGGGTGGAAAAAGAACATCGATAGTAGAGCTCGAATTGTTTCCGTAACTCAGAAACTTAACAAATAAACTTCTTGATAATCATAATCGGTTAAATCACTTTTGCATGCCAAAAACGAATTGTGCTGATTTAAAGGTCGTGAAAATATTCACCGATGGCGCCTGTAAAGGGAATCCCGGAGTAGGAGGGTGGGGCGCATTATTGCGATATGATGGGCATGAAAAAGAAATCTATGGGGGTGAGAAATTAACGACGAATAATCGCATGGAGCTATTAGCTGCTGTGCGTGCTTTAGAATCTTTGAAGCGTTCTTGTCGAGTTTACCTGCATACGGATTCACAATATCTACAAAAAGGGATTAGTGAATGGATTGTTACATGGAAGATGCGTGACTGGCGTACGGCCGCAAAAAAACCTGTTAAAAATGTGGATCTATGGAAAATGCTGGATTGTTTAACAGAACTTCATCAAATTGAATGGTGTTGGGTTCGTGGACATGCAGGTCATGAAGGTAATGAACGTGCAGATCATTTAGCAAATCTGGGGGTGGCAATGGTTTATGATCAACAATCCAAAAATGAACATAGCATAGAAAGCTGATATGCGACAAATCGTATTAGATACCGAAACAACTGGCTTGGATCCTAAACAAGGCCATCGCATCGTGGAGCTTGCAGCAGTAGAGTTAGTCAATCGTCATTTAACTGGTAATCAAATTCACTATTATTTGAATCCTGAAAGAGACAGTGATGAAGCGGCTTTACAGGTTCATGGCTTAACTCGGGGATTTCTATCGGATAAACCTAAGTTTGCTGAAATTTCAAAAGATTTTTTGGTATTCATTGAAAATGCAGAGCTTATCATTCATAACGCTCCTTTCGATGTCGGTTTTTTGAATTGTGAATTAGCTTTGCTGGGGAGCGGACAACTTGAACAGTATTGTTCCTCGATTATCGATACACTGAAACTTGCTAAGGAACTGCATCCAGGTAAGCGCAATAATTTAGATGCTTTATGCGAGCGATATAGCATCGATAATTCCAAACGAACATTACATGGAGCGTTGTTGGATGCCGAATTGTTAGCAGAAGTCTATTTGGCTATAACACGCGGTCAGGAAAGTTTTTTAATTGATTTAGAACACAAAAAAACGATTCAAGAGTTAACGGTTACTGTTGAAACGCATTCGCTAAAAATTATCAACGCAACTGATGATGAATGCTCACAGCATCATTCCATTTTAAACATGATCGCGTCGCAAAGTAGCGATCAATGTATTTGGCATATACTCGAAAAAAAGAATCAGCCCCTCTAGTGATCAACCATCCCGCCACAATTAGCGAGGGGATTGGCTATATACTATTCAATCTGCTGGTTTTAACCCCAACTTTTTTCCCAAAAAGCAAGAATTAAATCCACAAAATTTAACGCAAATACGCTTCGACGAAAGTTGTTTCTCGATTGAAATCATTCCAAATAAAGGCCGGTTTTACAAAAGGGGTAGTAGGAACGAAGAAGGTGGCAATATCAAAGGCTCCGCTTAAGGTACGTCCGATCGAATTAACTAATCCGGTAAACAAACCGATGGTCATACCATGCAACACACCATCTCTACGGGTAACAATATTGACTGTTTTAGGCATTTCGACGAAGCCAGTAACTGCATTAGCAATTCCATTACCGAGTTTATCGACAACTTTATCTGGATATTGCGCTGCAAATGCAGAATTTGAGAACATGATTAAAACGAATACTATAAGAATCAGTGTGTTCGGCATTCTTATTATGTCACGACTGAGATTGAATGAGGTAAGTGGTAACTTTAACATGGATTATATTTTAACCTAATTTATTTTTTGGGTTGATTTTCTTTCAGAAAACTCATTATTTGTTCGACTTCATGATCGATTTGTTTCTCTGAGTATCTTTGACCGGCCAGAGCGGTCTTGAGACGATAAGATAATTCTAATGATAACAATCCCATCGTTTTTTCATCTTTATTTTGTAGTGCAATCAGGTACTCAGCTTGAAATCTAAAAATAGCGGTAGTTATATCAGGTGTGTTAATTTTTAGATTTGATAAGGTAGAATTTAATTCGTATTTTAGGCTATTCGGTGATTCTATTTTTAATAATTTTGAGGCTGCAACAGGGTCATGAAAAATATGCTTCTGCAGCAGGGCAGACAAAACTATTAATACGATTCCTGAACCAACCGAGGCAGCGACAAACTGCCATAATTGATGATCTTTACCAAAAATTCTCACTATATTGACACGTTGTATTCCAAGTACGGCATAAACACCGATTCCAGAAAGAAACAGGATGGCGCCAAGAGACATTAAAATGGGTATGATTGGATGCACGGTTTACTCCTTTATCTCATGCTAACTTATATAAACTCTGATTTTTTTGAATTTAAGCAATAAATTTATGATTCGGCCAATATCTAAAATTGTACTGGTGGTGGATGATATAGCCGTATCCTTCAAACATTTATTTTAGCGCATTTCAACATCTAATTTATTATTGTTTCGCACCTAATTTTGTCATACTGTGAATTGCCAAACAAAATAATTAATCGGTTCTGCTAATCGCTTGAAGACACTATATCAATTTGAATTTTCGTGAATTAGCAAATGCTGAAACCTTTTAATTCGCTCTCGTTGCAATAAAAGTAAGCCCACTACCCTAGGATATGCATGGCTGACATAATTTATCTCTTTAAGTCGATGAAAGAAATTTGGCAAACAATCGTTTTACTGACGATGAGCAATGTATTTATGACTTTTGCATGGTACGCGCATTTGAAGGAACTAAATCACAAACCATGGATCATTGCCGCGTTGGTGAGTTGGGGAATTGCATTTTTTGAATATATGATACAAGTGCCGGCCAATCGAATTGGTTTTACCGTGCTATCAGTTGCGCAGCTTAAAATTTTACAAGAAGTGATTACCTTGACGGTATTTGTTCCATTTGCAGTGTTTTATTTGAAGGAGCCACTGAAACTCGATTATGTATGGGCAGGTTTGTGCATGGTTGGTGCGGTATATTTTATGTTTCGAACGCGATAGCACATGATTGTGGGTTCATTTAATTAGCATTGGTTGCCATTAAACGTTTTGTGATGATATTCTGATTTTCAGTCACGGTTCCTAAACCGATAAATTGTTGTCGCCGATTATAAAGCCGTATGGATGTATCTATCGGCAGCAGATTTTTCAGTTGATTGGAAACAACACGGCCTTGTGTAATATGCGTTACCGCTTCATCATCCAAAATAATCGATGGGAATTTTTGTAGCAGACAATCTACCGGTAATAAATAGTGATCGAGAGTCTGTGTATCTATATTTTTCAACATTTCTATTGTTTGCGCTTGAGCAATATCAAAACAATCAATTCGTGTGCGGCGGAGTTGCGTCAAATAAGCGCCTCCACATCCTAATGCTTTGCCAATATCTTCCGCCAGTGTTCGAATATAAGTGCCCGAGCTGCAATGAACGCTTAAACTTAATTCGTTATCGATGAGTGATTCTATGTTGATTTGATAAATCTGTATTTGTCGTGTAGGTCGATCGATGACCTTTCCTTCTCTGGCATAGGTATAGAGCGGCATTCCTTGGTATTTGAGTGCGCTATACATCGGTGGGATTTGATTAATTGTTCCAATAAACTGCGATAGTACGTGTTGGCAATGGTGTAGGGGAGGGACTGTATATTCAGGAATTTCACAGATTGTACCTTCTCTATCGCCTGTTGTACTCAGATGACCTAATTTCAATGTAGCTTGATAGGTTTTATCGGCACCTAAAAGCATCGAAGAAAACTTGGTTGCTTCACCAAGGCAAAGTGGTAGCAGTCCTGTTGCCATTGGGTCGAGAGTTCCTGTGTGTCCACATTTTGCGGCGGAGAAAAGCCGTTTTATTGATTGAACAGCTTTATTGGAAGAGTCGCCTAATACTTTATCTAATAACAGGATACCGCTGATATTTCGTTTCGTAATTTGTTTAATAGCGTTAGGTAGAAAATCATCAAACGATCAGTCCGTCTGACATTATTATTCGAGATTATTTTGTTGCAAGACCTTATCTTGTGCGACTGCATCGTCGATCAATTTGGACAAACGTGTGCCACGTTCAATTGATTCATCGTAAACAAAATTTAATTGCGGTGTAATTCGTAACTGCATGCGATGTGATAATTGTGAACGCAAAAAACCCTTAGCATTTTCCAAGCCGTTTTGAGCAAGGAAAATTTCTTCAGAATTACCAAGTATGGAATAAAACACTTTGGCATGACTATAATCTCGCGTTACTTCCACTGAAGTGATCGTGATGTTTTTAGCGCGAGGATCTTTGATTTCGTGTTGCAGCAGATCGGCCAATTCGCGTTGTATTTGATCAGCGACGCGCAAAGTGCGTGAATTTTCTTGATTCTTAATCATAGTTTATTGTTTTTGAATCAAAAAATTATAAAGTGCGAGCTGTCTCAACGATCTCGTAAACTTCGAGTTGATCACCTACTAGTAAATCATTGAAATTCTTTAATGAGATACCGCATTCAAATCCTTCTCGCACTTCTTTTGCGTCGTCTTTGAAACGTTTTAATGAATCCAATTCACCGCTGTGCAAGATTAAACCATCACGAATGACTCTGACCATTGAATTTCTTTTCACGATTCCATCGAGCACATAACAACCGGCAACCGTTCCAACTTTAGGGATGCGATAAATTTCTCTAATATCCACCATGCCCTGTATATGCTCTTTGCGATCAGGCGAAATCATTCCAGAAAGCGCTGCTTTGATTTCGTCAACCGCTTCGTAAATAATGTTGTAATAACGCACGTCGACGCCGCTGGACGCGATTAGTTTACGAGCGCTGGCATCGGCACGTACGTTAAAGCCAATGACGACTGCTTTTGAAGCAAGCGATAGATTAATGTCTGATTCAATGATAGCGCCTACTCCGCTATGCACAATGTTGACTTTGACTTCGTCGGTGGAGAGTTTTTGCAGAGCGTAAGCTAGAGCTTCGCATGAACCTTGCACGTCTGATTTGATAATCAAAGCCAGAATTTTGACATCGTCTTGCTGGTCGAAAATATTTTCAAGCTTCGCGGCTTGCTGTTTGGCTAGTTTAACATCGCGATACTTGCCTTGTCGGAATAGCGCGATTTCACGTGCTTTGCGTTCATCATTGAGAACAATTACGGTTTCTCCAGCTTCGGGAACTTCGGCGAGACCCTGAATTTCAACAGGAATCGACGTGCCGGCTGTTTTGATAGCTTTGCCATTTTCATCGTTCATGGCGCGCACTTTTCCGTAGACCGCTCCTGCTAATAATACGTCACCGCGATTGAGAACACCGGATTGCACCAAAATAGTTGCGACGGGCCCACGCCCCTTATCCAATCTTGACTCGATTACCACTCCTTTGGCTGGAGTGTTGGAAGGCGCTTTCAGTTCAAGCACTTCCGCTTGCAATAAAATACTTTCCAGCAAGCTATCGATTCCCGTGCCAGCTTTTGCAGAAACTTCAACAAACATGGTGTCGCCACCCCAATCTTCTGGAACAACCTCATGACTGACCAATTCGTGTCGAATACGTTCTGGATTCGCTTCCGGTTTATCAATTTTGTTAACAGCAACAATAATTGGAATTTTTGCAGCTTTGGCATGGTGAATTGCTTCAATCGTTTGCGGCATAACACCGTCATCCGCAGCAACTACCAGGATCACTATATCGGTGATTTTGGTCCCGCGTGCGCGCATAGCGGTAAACGCCTCATGGCCCGGTGTATCCAAGAAGGTGACCATACCATGATCGGTTTCGACGTGATAAGCGCCAATATGCTGGGTAATGCCACCCGCTTCACCACTTGCGACTCGCGTGCGGCGAATATAATCGAGCAACGAAGTTTTACCGTGATCGACATGCCCCATTACGGTAACGACTGGTGCACGCGATTCTAATACCGCTTCAGTGTTAGAAGTATCTTGGTCGGTTAAAAAAGCTTCAGGGTTATCAATTTCGGCATACTTAGCGGTATGTCCCATTTCTGTGACAACAATCATGGCAGTGTCTTGATCGAGCATCTGATTAATGGTCACCATGCTACCCATTTTCATCAAGACTTTAATCACATCGGCAGCTTTAACCGACATTTTCTGTGCTAAGGAGGCGACAGAAATTGTTTCAGGTACCATAATTTCACGCACAATCGGTTCAGTAGGAGCCGAGAATGCATGTTGATTGGTGTCTTCAACAAGAGTCTGCTTATTACTATGTTTGTCTTTCCGTGGCGTGCGCCAACCTGAGCTTGAAATTTCGTTACGCGTTTTAAAAGCACGTTTTTTGACACTTTCGTCCTTCCAAGCGCTTTGTTCCTTGGATTGTTCTTTAATTTGTTTTTTCTTTTTGTCTGTTTTATCTTCGGTTGCAACGACTGGTTTGTGCAACGTGCCTTCTGCAAGATTGCCTGATGTGGCTATTTTAGTTTGAGCAGATGCGGTAGAACTTGTCGCTACGTTTGGTGTAGCTTCGGTTGATGCAACTGGCTTTACTGTTTCATGTGACTGGGTTGTGCTATCGGTCGCAGAAGTAGTTTCTGGTACAGGACTAACAGGCTGCAATTCTTTTTTCTTGTCGTCTGGGGTTTCAGCTTTTTTTCGAGCCTTTTTCAACTTGATTTCTTCTGTTTGACGAGCAATTAATTCAGCCTGTTTTCTTGCTTCAGCTTCACGCAACGCGAGTTCTTCGGCATCAATAGCGAAATTTTCTTTATTAATAGAAGTTGAAACCGTTGGTGTTTTTACTGATGGCACATCGACCGGAGGAGGGGCTTCTTGCACGGTTTGAGCAACAGCAGTTTTTTGCAGTACGCGTTTTTTTCTAACTTCGATTTGAATTGTTCGTGGACGTCCAGTGCTATCTGATTTTCTAATTTCAGTGGTTTGACGATGTGTCAGGGTAATTTTGTTTTTTGCTTCTGAAGCGCCATGTGTTTTTCTCAGGTATTCGAGAAGTTGTGTTTTATCTTGCTCAGTCAAAGCATCTTCAGTCATTATTTTTTTCACTCCAGCAGCTTTCAGCTGTTCGAGTAAAATCGTAGGCTGCAAGCCTAATTCACGAGCAAATTGTTCTACACTGATTTGAGCCATTTATAATCTATAACCTCTCTGTAATGAATATTATCAGCAAATAATAGAATAATATTCATTACGATTTATTTGTTGATGATACTTTAATTTAAGAAAACCATGGTTCACGTGCTTTCATAATAAGCTGACTGGCACGTTCAATTTCTATCCCTGTCATCTCGACCAAATCGTCAGCGGCAAGATCGGCTAAGTCAGCCTGGGTATTGATACCTTGCGACGTCAATTGACGTAAGATATCATTGTCCATTCCTTCTAATGCAAGTAAATCTTCAGTCAAATGCTCAACTTTTTCTTCTTTGACGATGGCGTCCGTCAATAAGACATTGCGCGCTCGGTTTCGTATCTCGTGAACAGTTTCTTCATCTAAAGATTCAATTTCCAACATTTCGTTTATTGGAATATAGGCGACTTCTTCTAATGTAGCAAAACCTTCTTGCACTAGTATTTCAGCGATTTCCTGATCAACATCCAATTTTTCCATGAAAAGCTGGCTAATTTGCGAAGTTTCTTTTTCATGCTTGGCTTTAGACTCATCAATAGTCATGATATTGAGTTCCCAGCCAGTTAATTCGGAAGCAAGGCGCACGTTTTGTCCGCCTCGACCAATAGCTTGTGCTAAATTCTCATCATCAACAGCAATATCCATGCTGTGCTTTTCTTCGTCGACCATGATACTGCTAATTTCGGCTGGGGCTAATGCATTGATGATAAAAGTTGCAGGATCTTCTGACCATAAAATAATATCAATACGCTCTCCAGCGAGTTCGCTGATAACTGCTTGTACTCGAGAACCACGCATACCGACACAAGTGCCAATAGGATCAATTCGAGCATCATTAGATTTAACCGCAATTTTAGCGCGCGAACCGGGATCTCGTGCAGCAACTTTAATTTCGATCATTCTTTCTTCGATTTCTGGAACTTCTAACTCAAATAGCTTCATTAAAAATTCCGGCGAAATACGTGACAATTTTAATTGTGGCCCCCTCGAAGCACGATCAATTCTATGCAAGTAAGCACGAACACGATCGCCTACACGTAGATTTTCTTTCGGGATCATTTGCTCGCGTGGAAGTTCTGCCTCAATTTTGCCTGATTCTATAATTGCATTGCCACGTTCTATACGTTTGATAGTACCGTTAACTAAATAATCCCCTCTTTCAAGAAACTGATTTAGTGTTTGTTCACGTTCCGCTTCGCGAATTTTTTGAAAAATGACTTGCTTTGCCGCTTGCGCGCCAATACGTCCAAACTCTATTGCTTCCAGCGGTTCCTCAAGATAATCGTTTAATTGAATACCTTCGTGTATTTGCTGTGCATCGCTAAGAGAAATCTGGCGTACCGGATTTTCTACGGTTCCATCCTCCACTACTAGCCAACGGCGAAACGATTCATAATCGCCTGTTTGCTTATTAATGGAGACCCGAGTTTCAATGTCCTCTTGAAAGCGTTTTTTGGTAGCAGAAGCTAATGCGAGTTCAAGTGCCATAAAAATAATTTCTTTTTCGACCGCTTTCTCATGCGCTAATGCATCTACCAGCAGTAAAATTTCTCGGCTCATAGTTCTCCATTCAAATCTATGCGGTTAAAGTTTTGGAACTAAACGAGCTTTCATTAGGTTGCTCAATTCAAAATCCAATAATTTTCCTTCTACTTCAAGCTTAATTGCGCCATTTCTTGCTTCGCGCAAGATTCCTATAAAATTTCTTTGCCCTTCAACTGGAATACGCAATTTTAACTTGATCGTTTCTTGTTCAAAACGAGCAAAATCAGCTTCCTTTTTTAGTGGTCTATCTAATCCTGGGGAAGATACTTCCAGGCGACCATAATCAATATTTTCAACCGTCAGTAATCGAGTCAAATGATTACTAATCGTGACACAATCGTCAATATTAATACCTTCGTTTTTATCTACAAATATTCTTAATAATTTGTTATGTCCAGATTGTTCTATTTCGACCAACTCATAGCCCATTCCTTCAAGAGTTGATGCTATTAACACTTCTAATTCCATAGTCGATTACAAATAAAAAATGGGCTAAAAAGCCCATCATTAATTGTTTATTTATGATTATTTACCCGTTGCATTTTATCAAAAAATTACAAAATAGGAAATATTTACTTTATTGAATAATAGATATTATTTAATGTTCAACGCTCTAGGTTAATAAAGTGTAAGCTAAATTAGATGACTTTCCACGACCACAACAAATTTTTAAGCTTATTTTGTAGTTCAATTTCTTATTACTCCTAAGTCATTTGGTATATCGAGATTCCGCAGACTATTATCACGGAGCATGAAAGTATTTTGATCAAATCTTGATTTGATCAGTAACGATGTTTGGAAAAGCAGCTATTTTCTAAGGATAGCTATTACCAATTCTCGTGAAAAAACATTTCTTTTTTTAAAATATTCCTTGATAAAGCGGAGAGGTTTAAATAATTCTGTGACAAGAAGCCGGAATTGTTTATTGCGAACTTGCATTTTCATATTAAAAAAAGTAACATCAACCCCATTTTATCTAAAAGAGGAATTGGTTTTATGGCTAATAGTGCCCAGGCGAGAAAGCGTGCTAGACAAGCAGTTAAAAAGAGAATTCATAATGTAAGTTTAAGATCAAAATTACGCACTGCGATCAAATCGGTTAGAAAGACTGTTCAGTCTGGAGATAAAGCTGCGGCACAAACTTCATTTAGTACCTCTGTTGGTATTATCGATTCTATTGCTAGTAAAGGTATTATTCATAAAAATAAAGCAGCGCGTTATAAGAGTCGATTATCAACAGCAATTAAACTGATGGCTTAGCTATTTTAATAGCATTTTCAATTGCATAATCATAATTGATGGAATTGTAATGCAAAGAAAATGTTAATTAACTTATTAAAAAAGTAAATCATAAGTAAGAAACTAAAAAAGGGGAGAGAAGATGGCTATGAAGTTATGGCTTCGGGTACAGGTGGTGTTGTTAGGATGCATGTTTGCGGGGTATCTGCAAGCGAACAACATGCCAAGCGTACCGAACGAGTTATTTGAGGCGTTAAA
>Ga0209582_1000183_pt1 | contig 58486 bp, 58 predicted proteins | sample KloWWTmetKNB5Kit_FD_187176 | JGI IMG/M metagenome (GOLD analysis project Ga0209582, IMG submission 187176) | Active sludge microbial communities from Klosterneuburg, Austria, studying microevolution and ecology of nitrifiers - Klosterneuburg... | ecosystem: Engineered > WWTP > Aerobic digester >...
CTTGAAACCGGTAACGATTCCTATCGATTTAAACACCGTAATAACGCGCTCAACAACTAAATTTTAATACCCACAACTGGAAACTTTTGGATGTTGATACCTGGTAAATTTTGGGTGTTGATTGACAGGCACTGCCACATTAACGGTATTGAATCGTTTTAGAGTTTTATACCAAGCGACGATTGGCAAAGTTTAACGGCGGGGGTGTATCAGTTAAATTCGAGTTGAATTCGAAAGAATCTGAATGACGTTGGATTGGAATAAACAATCTTGATGAGCTTACTAGGAACTATGGCAGCTCATTAGGTACCATTAACTTCTGCTAGTCTAGAGTCTTTTTAATTATTCGTGAATATATAAGATATATCCTCGAATAATTAAAAATAAATAAGAACTTGGCAGTGACCTACTTTCACATGCGTATACACACTATCATCGGCGCAACTTCGTTTCACAATTCTGTTCGAGATGGGAAGATGTGGTTCCAAAGCGCTATGACTACCAAGTATAACCGGAAGATAGCAATTTTCTAATTAACAAAATAGCTATCAAAAAAAGTAAATTGAGTAAATAATTAAAGTTATAGGATCAAGTCGCACGGTCAATTAGTATCGATTAGCTTAACATATTACTACGCTTACACATTCGACCTATTAACGTTGTAGTCTTCAACGAACCTTTAGGAGGATTTAACCCTCGGGAAGTCTTATCTTGTGGCAAGTTTCCCGCTTAGATGCTTTCAGCGGTTATCTTTCCCGCACTTAGCTACCCGGCAATACAACTGGCGTTATAACCGGTACACCAGAGGTGCGTCCACTTCGGTCCTCTCGTACTAGAAGCAGCCCCACTCAAACTTCCAACGCCCACGGCAGATAGGGACCAAACTGTCTCACGACGTTTTAAACCCAGCTCACGTACCACTTTAAATGGCGAACAGCCATACCCTTGGGACCGGCTACAGCCCCAGGATGTGATGAGCCGACATCGAGGTGCCAAACTCCCCCGTCGATATGAACTCTTGGGAGGAATCAGCCTGTTATCCCCGGCGTACCTTTTATCCGTTGAGCGATGGCCCTTCCATACAGAACCACCGGATCACTATGACCTGCTTTCGCATCTGCTCGACTTGTCAGTCTCGCAGTCAAGCACGCTTTTGCCATTGCACTATCAGCACGATTTCCGACCGTACCTAGCGTACCTTCGTACTCCTCCGTTACAATTTGGGAGGAGACCGCCCCAGTCAAACTGCCTACCATACACGGTCCCCAATCCAGATAATGGATCTAGGTTAGAACCCCAACAACATCAGGGTGGTATTTCAACGATGGCTCCATGAACTCTAGCGAGTCCACTTCAAAGCCTCCCACCTATCCTACACAGATGTTATCAAAGTCCAATGTAAAGCTACAGTAAAGGTGCACGGGGTCTTTCCGTCTAGCCGCGGGGAGATTGCATCTTCACAAACATTTCAACTTCGCTGAGTCCCAGGAGGAGACAGTGTGGCCATCGTTACGCCATTCGTGCAGGTCGGAACTTACCCGACAAGGAATTTCGCTACCTTAGGACCGTTATAGTTACGGCCGCCGTTTACCGGGGCTTCAATCAAGAGCTTGCACCCCATCATTTAACCTTCCGGCACCGGGCAGGCGTCACACTCTATACGTCCACTTACGTGTTTGCAGAGTGCTATGTTTTTATTAAACAGTCGCAGCCACCTATTTTTTGCAACCTTTTTCTGCTTCATGCGTAAAGCATTACACATACCAAAGGCACACCTTATTCCGAAGTTACGGTGCAATTTTGCCGAGTTCCTTCTCCTGAGTTCTCTCAAGCGCCTTAGAATTTTCATCCTACCCACCTGTGTCGGTTTGCGGTACGGTCCTTATTCAACTGAAGCTTAGTGGCTTTTCCTGAAAGTTTGGTATTACTTACTTGGCACTCCGAAGAGTGTTACGTCATCATATCTCAGTTACATTGCTCGGATTTACCTAAGCAACACACCTACATATTTAAACCAGGACATCCAACACCCGGCTAAGCTAACCTACTTCGTCCCCACATCGCATTGAATAAAGGTACTGGAATTTTAACCAGTTTTCCATCGATTACGCATTTCTGCCTCACCTTAGGATCCGACTAACCCTGCGCCGATTAGCGTTGCACAGGAAACCTTGGGTTTTCGGCGAGAAAGTTTTTCACTTTCTTTATCGCTACTCATGTCAGCATTCGCACTTCCGATACCTCCAGTAATCTTTACAAATTACCTTCACAGGCTTACGGAACGCTCTCCTACCATTTACATAAATGTAAATTCCTAGCTTCGGTGCACAATTTAGCCCCGTTACATCTTCCGCGCAGAACGACTCGATCAGTGAGCTATTACGCTTTCTTTAAAGGATGGCTGCTTCTAAGCCAACCTCCTGACTGTTTATGCCTTCCCACTTCGTTTCCCACTTAATTGTGTCTTTGGGACCTTAGCTGAGGATCTGGGTTGTTTCCCTTTTGACACCGGACGTTAGCACCCGATGTCTGTCTCCCACGCTTGCACTCTTCGGTATTCGGAGTTTGCAATGGTTTGGTAAGTCTCAATGACCCCCTAGCCATAACAGTGCTCTACCCCCAAAGGTGATACGTGAGGCACTACCTAAATAGTTTTCGGAGAGAACCAGCTATTTCCAGATTTGTTTAGCCTTTCACCCCTACTCACAGTTCATCCCCTAATTTTTCAACATTAGTGGGTTCGGACCTCCACAAAGTGTTACCTTTGCTTCATCCTGACCATGAGTAGCTCATCTGGTTTCGGGTCTACACCCAGCAACTGACGCCCTATTAAGACTCGCTTTCGCTGCGCCTTCCCTATTCGGTTAAGCTTGCTACTGAATGTAAGTCGCTGACCCATTATACAAAAGGTACGCAGTCACCCAATAGTAAACTATTAAGCTCCCACTGTTTGTATGCATGCGGTTTCAGGATCTATTTCACTCCCCTTCCGGGGTTCTTTTTACCTTTCCCTCACGGTACTGGTTCACTATCGGTCGATTACGAGTATTTAGCCTTGGAGGATGGTCCCCCCATTTTCAAACAGGATTTCACGTGTCCCGCCCTACTTATCTCAATCTTAGTTTCACATTTAAATTTTCATCTACGGGACTATCACCCACTATGGTTTAACTTTCCAGAAAATTCGATTAATTTTAATGTTACATATTGAAGGCTTGTCCCATTTCGCTCGCCACTACTTTGGGAATTTCGGTTGATTTCTTTTCCTCTGGGTACTTAGATGTTTCAGTTCTCCAGGTTCGCCACACTTGATTTATATATTCAACCAAGGTTGATCCTTACGGATCGGGTTTCCCCATTCGGACATCTCCGGATCAATGCTCGTTTGTCAGCTCCCCGAAGCTTTTCGCAGACTTCCGCGTCCTTCATCGCCTGTAATCGCCAAGGCATCCACCACATGCACTTATTCACTTGATCCTATAACTTTAATAACTTACACAACAATGATTAAAGTCAATCAAACATTATTATTAACATTCAAAAATAGAATTACCTATTTTTTGTAAAAATTTCTACAAAACTACTTTTCATTTTCCATTTTTTTAAAGAGCAATAAACAATTCAATATTGTTTAAAAGTAATAACAGCGATTAATATAAACCATATTAATCTTAACCAAGCACATTAAAATTAAAGCAAACTATATATGGTGGAGGTGAACGGGATCGAACCGATGACCCCCTGCTTGCAAAGCAGGTGCTCTCCCAGCTGAGCTACACCCCCTTAAATTGGTGGGTCTGGATGGATTTGAACCATCGACCCCACGCTTATCAAGCGTGTGCTCTAACCAACTGAGCTACAGACCCTTTTATTAAGTCTCCGCACATTTAGTATTAATTAATATTAATCGCCTGATTACTGTTATAACAATCGATAGGTTGTGAACACTTAAAATAGATAATATCTAGAAAGGAGGTGATCCAGCCACAGGTTCCCCTACGGCTACCTTGTTACGACTTCACCCCAGTCATGAATACCACCGTGGCAAGCGCCCTCCTTTCGGTTAGACTGCCTGCTTCTGGTGAAACCCACTCCCATGGTGTGACGGGCGGTGTGTACAAGACCCGGGAACGTATTCACCGCGACATGCTGATCCGCGATTACTAGCGATTCCGACTTCACGGAGTCGAGTTGCAGACTCCGATCCGGACTACGACGCGTTTTCTGAGATTAGCTCCCTCTCGCGAGTTGGCAACCCTCTGTACGCGCCATTGTATTACGTGTGAAGCCCTACCCATAAGGGCCATGAGGACTTGACGTCATCCCCACCTTCCTCCGGTTTATCACCGGCAGTTTCATTAAAGTGCCCAACTAAATGATGGCAACTAATGACAAGGGTTGCGCTCGTTGCGGGACTTAACCCAACATCTCACGACACGAGCTGACGACAGCCATGCAGCACCTGTGTTTAAATTCCCTTTCGGGCACGAATTTATCTCTAAAAACTTTTTAACATGTCAAGGGTAGGTAAGGTTTTTCGCGTTGCATCGAATTAATCCACATAATCCACCGCTTGTGCGGGTCCCCGTCAATTCCTTTGAGTTTTAATCTTGCGACCGTACTTCCCAGGCGGTCAACTTCACGCGTTAGCTACGTTACCAAATCTGTTAAGATCCGACAACTAGTTGACATAGTTTAGGGCGTGGACTACCAGGGTATCTAATCCTGTTTGCTCCCCACGCTTTCGTACATGAGCGTCAGTGTTAACCCAGGAAGCTGCCTTCGCCATTGATGTTCCTCCATATCTCTACGCATTTCACTGCTACACATGGAATTCCGCTTCCCTCTGCCACACTCTAGTCATGTAGTTTCAAACGCAATTCCCAGGTTAAGCCCGGGGATTTCACATCTGACTTACATAACCGCCTGCGTACCCTTTACGCCCAGTAATTCCGATTAACGCTTGCACCCTACGTATTACCGCGGCTGCTGGCACGTAGTTAGCCGGTGCTTCTTCTGCTGATACCGTCATGAATTATGATTATTAGTCATAACTTTTTCTTCTCAACTGAAAGAGCTTTACAACCCGAAGGCCTTCTTCACTCACGCGGCATTGCTGGATCAGGGTTGCCCCCATTGTCCAAAATTCCCCACTGCTGCCTCCCGTAGGAGTCTGGGCCGTGTCTCAGTCCCAGTGTGGTTGGCCATCCTCTCAGACCAACTACTGATCGTCGCCTTGGTAAGCCTTTACCCTACCAACTAGCTAATCAGACATCGGCCGCTCTAAAAGCGTAAGGTCTTACGATCCCCTACTTTTCTCCTTAGAGATTATGCGGTATTAGCACATCTTTCGATGCGTTATCCCCCACTTTAAGACACGTTCCGATGTATTACTCACCCGTTCGCCACTCGCCACCAAGTGCAAGCACTCGTGCTGCCGTTCGACTTGCATGTGTAAAGCATGCCGCCAGCGTTCAATCTGAGCCAGGATCAAACTCTTAAGTTTAATTTCCTATTAAAACTCTAAATCATACTATACTGCTAAAATATACCATTTCTTTACTATTAAAATATAATAAAGAAACTTAATCTATATTTAAGTGTTCACACCTATCGATTGTTTTTTTAAAGAGCGTTCATTGCTTTGTTTTGAACATACTGCGAAGCAACGAGAAACGGAATTATACAGAATCCTTTCGATGGGTCAAGGAATTTCTTTTCTTTTTTCATATTTAATGTCTCGTACCGCCCCTCCTCTTATCTTCCTCCCTATTACAACTGCTTTGCAAAAATATCGGCCACCTGAAATCTAAAACATTGGCTGCTCGCCATTTTGTGACTCTTCTCTTGGTGGCAAAAATTGCAAGTTTCGCAAATTCCTTGAGAAAAAAGTTCAAATTGCCTGTTTTTGTCTCTTTTTGCCTTTATTAGTTCCTCACCTTTGGAAGCTGCCGTTCCAAAATAGCGATTGGCTGAGTTTTTCAGGAGCGAATATTTAACTACCTCTTTCAATTTGCTGATTTTCGATCAGCTTTCGTTCTAAGAAGCTGAAAATCGACCTCTTACAAACTAAAGTTCGGATAGTTTAAGCCGTTAACTCTGAAAACCCTTATTGGATCTCATCAATTTAAAGATCAAAAAATTATTTATAAGATTTCAGAATGAAAATCAACTTTAAAAAATCAATAAACCACGGTTTTACACTTATCGAATTAATGATCACATTAAGTATTGCGAGCATTCTCTTATCCGTGGCTGTTCCAAGTTATCGTTCATTTGTTCAAGACAGCTTGCTGATTACACAAAGCAACAACTTTTACTCTGCATTGGCGTTAGCCAAAAGTGAAGCGATCAAACGTAATATTCGCACAACAATATGTCCCAGTACTACTGGTACAAGCTGCGCAGATAGTACCACCTGGTCCAATGGTTGGATTATTTTTGTCGACAACAATAGCAATAAGTCTGTCGATGCTGGTGAACAAATTCTTCAAGTTACTCCTGCTTTTACTGGCGGCAATACCCTTACTACCACTACAAAAACAGTAATCTTTCGTCAAGATGGCTTCTCACCGGGATCTGCGGCAACTTTTTCAATATGCGATGCCCGTGGCTCAAGCTATTCAAAATCTATCATATTAAGTCAACAAGGACGTTTTCGCACTGAAACAGGTACTGGATCATGTTCATAAAGCATAAATATCATTTACTAAAAAGAAACGCTTGCAAAGGCTTTAGCTTATTAGAAGTACTCATAACCATTTTAGTTGTCTCTTTTGGTTTGTTGGGTATGGCGGCGTTAATTGTTTCCGGTGCTAGAAGCAATAATGTGGCTCATTATCGCTCGATTGCTAGCAAGCAAACCGAAGATATCGCGGATCGAATGCGTGCCAACTTAGCTGGTGTATTAGCCGGTTCATATGATTCTTTATCAGCCAGTATTCCAAGCAATATTCCAGACTGCAAAACAGCTACATGTACTGAAACTCAAATTGCTGTTTACGACCATGCACAGTGGAACACAGCTAACTCCATTCTTTTTCCTGACGGAAGAGGAACTGTTACAGGAAGTCTTGCAACTGGTTTTGAAGTTAACTTGATGTGGACAGAAAAAGAAATGAGTAGTGATGACGATACTTCCTCTAATTGTCCCGGTGGAACACCGAGTAAAACTCGGTGCTTTTACACAAGATTTACGCCATAAAAAATGATTCCAGCTATTTTACTAGGCATTCCCAGCAATGATTTTTTTTAACGGAGCTAATATGCAGCGAGGATTTACCTTAGTTGAATTGATGATTGCCATGACGATTGGGCTCGTTCTGTTATTAGTGATTGGAACGGTATTCGTTAGCAGTCGACAAACTTTCAGTGAACAAGAAAATCTTGCACGATTGCAAGAGACTGGTCGTTTCGCACTAGAAACTATTGGACGAAGTATCAAACAAGCTGGTCACGTAGAGATTCCTTTTTCTGGATTTAAAGTTGAGTTTGAAGGAACACCTATCAGTGGAGTGAATGGCAGCTCCAACGCCCCGGATACGATTACTTTGCAATTTGAAGGCGCAATTGGTGACAGTGATTGCGAAACCACTGCTGTAGATATAACAGGAAAAATAATTCAGAATCACTTTAATATTGATACAACAAATGCTGAATTGCAGTGTGATGGCATCATTGCAGTTACTCCCGGAGTGCCAACAACTGGTAATCCCTTACTGAGTAATATTGAAGATTTACAAATCGTGTATGGAATCAGTACCGATTCTCTTCAATTCGTCAATCAATATGTGGAATTGCCAGCTAACTGGGATCAAGTGATTACTGCTCGCGTATGCGTATTAGCTAGATCTGAAAAAACCAACATCGCTTCCGCTGGAAATTATCTGGATTGCAACGGAAATTCCGTTGCCATTCCAGCAGATAGACGTCTAAGAAAAGCTTTTACAGCGACCTTTAACTTACGCAACCGCATTCACAGATCATTATGAACGAAAAGATATCTCTAAAAGCAAATCAATCCGGCGCAGTTTTTGTTACAGGCTTGGTTTTTTTACTGGCTTTATCCTTACTTGGCATTACTGCGATGAAGATGGCTACGATAGAAGAACGCATGTCAGGCAACATGCGCGACCGCATGCTCGCCATGCAAGCGGGTGAAATGGCGTTGCGTTACGCCGAACACCATATTCGCGACAATGACGATACCACTAACACGCCAAAATCGATCGAAGGCGTCACCGATTTTGATACAGACTGTACCGATGGTTTATGCTATTACGGAGCCAATACCGAACCCACTACACCAGCTTGGAAAACGATTTGTTCGCCAACATGCCCAATCAGTTATATAAAAAATAATGTCTTTAAAATTGATGGGGTCTCTTATACCGCACCTGAGTTACCCAAGGGGCTCATCAGACCTCCAACCTATCTGATCGAAGGCATGCAGAAAACCGCATCCGGGAATTTCTTGCGTTATTACTATCGGGTTACTGTTCGCGCTGAAGGTGCAAAAGATGGAACTGTCGTTTGGCTACAAGAAACTTTCCGACCATAAATTAATAATTAATAGAAACCTTAAGGAAGCGTTAATCATGAAAATAATAACCTATGGCATCGGCTTATTCGTTTATACAATGAGTTGTCTTGTTCAAGCCCAGCAACCTCCACTGTCAAATGGACCACTTTTTTTGGGTGGCAATATTTCTCCAAATGTCATGTTTACATTAGACGATTCTGGTTCAATGCATTTTGAGATCATGCCTGAGAATCTTATTCGACAAAGCATTTATTTTATGTTTCCACGAGCATCCAGCATTTATGGTGGTAGTGATTACAGTAACTATTCGATTGATTTCGATCCTACAAACAAATATACCGCTTCTTTACGATCAAGTGCTGTTAACAAGATTTATTACGATCCTGCCGTAAGATATTTACCTTGGAGTAATGGTGATGGAACACTAATGAATAATGCAGACCCTACTTGCGCACCACACAATCCTAAAAATACTACCGCTGGTTGTAGAAACCTAACTGTTAATAACACCCAAACTTCGAGTTGGCTGAAAAATGATGGATCACGATCAGGCAGCTCATCAAAAACTTTTTATCCTGCTGTGTATTTTAAACATAACGGTGGAGACATCAGTTTAGCGAGCAGTTATACACAAGTAGAAATAAAATCTAGCACCACATCTTATGAGGGTGGGCCTGATCGAACCGATTGCGCTGCTCACACTACCTGTACCTACAATGAAGAAATACAGAATTTTGCCAACTGGTATACCTACTATCGCTCACGGATTCTACTGGCACGTGCAGGTATCGGCAGAGCATTTTCAACGCAAGGAAATACCATGCGCGTTGGCTTTTCGGCTATCAACAAAAGTTCAACGACTATTGACGGCGTCGCCACAACTGTTGTTAAAAGTGGTGTAAGGCAATTTACCGGAACTGATCGAACCAATTTTTTTACCGAACTTTATGGCCACACTATTCCTGCTGCAGGTACTCCACTTCGAGAAGCAGTCATCGCAGTAGGTGACTATTTTAAAAGAACAGATGACAAGGGTCCGTGGGGGCAAACTCCAGGCTCTGCAGGCGGCACACAACATGAATGCCGACAAAACTTTAATATCCTAATGACCGATGGTTATTGGTCAGCTGGTAGTATTTCTGGAATAGATAATGAAGACAATCAATCCGGTTCAACTATTACGAATCACTCTTCTCCGGCAGTACCTGCATCATATTCTTATTCACCAGCCCTTCCATATTCGGATGCCTACAGTGATACACTCGCTGACGTTGCGATGAAATACTGGAAAAACGATTTGCGCACAGACATGCAAAATAAGGTGCCAACTAACCCACACGATCCTGCCTTCTGGCAGCATATGGTGAATTTCACGGTAGGTTTAGGTGTTAGTGGATCTCTTACGACATTACCCACAGGCTCAGATTCATGGCCCGATCCAACAGCAAGCGATCAAGGAAAAATTGATGACTTATGGCATGCTGCCGTAAATAGTCGTGGCAATTTTTTTAGTGCCGCGAATCCTAATGAGTTCTCCAATGCGTTATCAAATGCTTTATCCACCATTGTGGCCAGAACGGGGGCCGCTTCAGCAGTTGCAACTAACTCAAGCTCACTAACGACCAACGAACGTGTTTATCAGGCAAAATTTAATAGCGGCGATTGGAGCGGTCAATTAGTATCAGTGCCATTCACTGCTGCTGGATTTGGTACGCCAGATTGGGATGCAGGATTAGTCTCACTCGCTTCAGGAACAATTACCCCTAACTCTCGGGTTATCATTACCAAAGGCAGTAGTGATGGCATATCTTTTCAATACACGAATTTAACAACTACTCAAAAAACTCTTTTAGATAAAAACGTAGCAGGAACTGTGGACAACTGTGGTGCAGAAAGAGTGGCTTATTTACGTGGTGATGGAACAAATGAAGGTAGTGGAACTTTTACTTGCGCTAGCACTACTACAATCAATCAATTTCGCGCACGCCCAATTACCAAATTGGGAGATATCGTTAATTCTGGTCCTATTTTTGTCGGCAAACCGAATGCAGGCTATTCGAATGTAGATCATCCCGGCTATTCAGCTTTCCGTACTACCTACAAAAGCAGAACACCCATGGTGTATGTTGGCGCAAATGACGGTATGTTGCATGGGTTTAACGCGTGTATTGTTGGCGTGACACCGGGATGCACCTCCGCAGATGCCGGTAAAGAACTTATTGCTTACGTACCAACGACTGCTTATGCAAATTTAAGCAGGCTTACCGACAAAGACTACAACGCCAATCATCGCTACTTTGTCGATGGCTCGCCGATGACCGGCGATGTTTATGACAGTGCCACATCCAATTGGAAAAGCATATTAATCGGTAGTATGAATGCTGGTGGCCGAGGTTTTTTTGCGCTAGACGTCACCAATCCAATTGATACCGCTCAATCCGCCCCTACTTTTACTGTTGCGAATGCGGCTAAACTGCTTTTGTGGGAGTTTACCGATAGCGATGATGCAGATATGGGTTATAGTCATAATCTTACGCGAATCAATCCGTTAACCGGTCAAGCTCGGCAAATTGTCAAAATGGAAAATAATAAATGGGCCGTGATTGTGGGAAATGGTTACAACAGTATCGCAGGTAAAGCAGTACTGTATGTGCTATTTGTGACTGGCGGTGATGACGGTACTTGGACGATAGGCACCGACTATGTCAAATTGGTTGCGCACACTGGTTCAGGTAATGGACTTTCAACACCTGCTGCATTTGATAGCAATGGTAATGGTTTAATCGACACCATATATGCAGGTGATCTTAAAGGAAATTTATGGAAGTTTGACGTTAGTAACTCATCAACTTCCAACTGGAACGTAGCATTGGGCGGTGCACCTTTATTTATATCCGGTACTTCAAAGCCGATTATCTCCCCCCCGGCGATTACTTTCCATCCCAAAGGAGGACAGTTAGTACTATTTGGCACTGGGAAATATCTAGAAACTGCAGATACCACTACTACTGACGCTCAAACTATGTATGGTATTTGGGATTACAGTACCAGTGGCACCATCCCTGCCTCGTCGTTGGTGCAACAAATTACTTCGATGACAACAGGAGTCGATTACCGTACTACAACACAAAACGAAGTAAATTATTCGAGTACTGTCAAAGGTTGGTACATGGACTTACCAATTAGCGGCGAGCGGCTCACTGCAACCCCAGAGATTACGGATGGCCTGTTCCGTTTTAATACCATAGTTCCATCGGCATCACCTTGCGATTTTGGTGGACGAGGATTTGTCAATCTAATTGATTTTTTGACAGGCGGCATGCTGACACTTCCCGCTTTTGATACTAATAAAAACAGAGTACTTTCACTGGATGATGGCTCATCTTCTAGCATCGAACGTAGTTTTTCCCCTGGGGGCGCGGTCAGCATTTTTAATACTGCGTCAACAGCTAATGCAGATTATATACTTCTTAACACAACAAATGGAAATCTCGAATGGGCATTGCAAGCACAAGGTGCCGCAGGACTTCGGGGCAGAATCACATGGAAAGAATTTTCCCAGTAATAATTTGTTGATTCAAAATTACGAATTACAATGACACAATAAATTTAATTTTTAACTATAGGATTTAGAAAAAATGAAATTGTACGAATGCCCAAAAAATTTACGAGGTTTTACGTTAATTGAACTTATGATTGCTGTAGCAATCGTAGGCATTATCGCAGCGGTTGCAGTTCCATCTTATCAAGATCATGTCAAACGGACTAACCGAACAGAGGCCAAAGCATTGCTTCATGAAAATGCGCAATTCATGGAAAAAATGTATACGCAAAACAATCAATATGATAAGACAGTCGGAGCAGACGGTATTGCAAATACAGGGGACGATGGCGCAATATCGTTACCAATTGCTCAATCACCTAGAACAGGCACTAAACAGTACGATATCAGCCTTTCAGCATCCGACAACAATAGTTTTACCCTACAAGCAGTACCGACCGGCTCCATGGCCGGTGACACTTGCGGCACATTAACACTGAGCAATACAGGTGTTCGTGGTGCAGGAGGAAATATCGATGATTGCTGGAACCGATAAAATCTATTGATTCAAAAGAGTAACCAATCAAGGAATTACTATTCTTTGATTTCCTGCTCAATTTGATCGGCAGTTACGTGACGCACGTCTTTACCTTTGACCATGTACACGACATATTCCGACATATTTTTCGCGTGATCGCCAATACGCTCGATCGCTTTAGCGACAAATAGTATTTCCAAACAGATCGATATTTTTCTCGGATCTTCCATCATAAAAGTAATCAATTGACGAAGAATGGCGCGAAATTCTTCGTCAACAAGTTCATCTTGCCGTACGATATGCGCGGCAGCATTCAAATCCAATCGCGCAAATGAATCCAGCGCTTTATGGAGCATTTCCATCGCAATACTAGCCACATGCTTGATTTCATTAAAACGAGGAATATGCATACGATCCGACGCATAGATCAGTTTTGCCATGCGAGCTATTTTTGCAGCCTCATCACCAATGCGCTCTAAATCTGTAATGGTTTTAATGACCATCATAATGAGTCGCAAATCGCTCGCCGTAGGCTGCCTGCGCGCAATGATTTGGTTACATATTTCATCAATCGAAACTTCCATCGCGTTGACTCGATGATCACGAGTAATCACTTGGTTAATCAAGTCTTCATTACCCGTAATTAATGCATCAATGGCACACTCGATTTGTTCCTCAACAAAACCACCCATTTGCAATACGCGTGTGCGTACTTCTTCTAAGTCTGCATCAAATTGCTTGGAAATATGTTCTTTATTTGGCATAGCAGTTTACTCGATGAAGAAATCTTATAAAAACTGATAAATATCAGATGAACAGCATCATTATTCAATCAAACCGACATCGTTTTTACACCACTGTCGGTTCCCAGTAACAATACATTCGCGGGTCGTAGCGCAAAAAGACCATTGGTTACCACACCAGTAATTTGATTCAATTGTCTTTCTAACTCGGCAGGATTCATCATTTGCATCCCATGAATATCGAGAATGACATTACCATTATCCGTGGTAAAACCTTGCCTTAACGCCGGCTGCCCCCCCAGCAAAACAATTTCACGCGCGACATAACTGCGCGCCATTGGTATGACTTCGATAGGAAGTGGAAATTTACCTAACACATTGACCAATTTACTTTGATCAGCAACACAAATAAACTTTTGCGCAACGGCGGCAACAATTTTTTCACGCGTCAATGCTCCCCCACCGCCTTTGATCATATGCAAATGTTCAGTAATTTCATCCGCACCATCCACGTATACGGGAATGTCCGTGACGTTATTCAAATCCAATACTTCAATTCCATGACCTTTAAGCCGCTGCGCAGTCGCATCTGAACTGGCCACAGCACCTTCAATTTTATGTTTGATTTTAGCCAATTCATCAATAAAGAAATTAGTAGTAGAGCCAGTTCCCACTCCTACGATAGATCCTACTGGAACATATTGTATAGCGGCGGCGGCAACCGCGCGTTTTAGTTCATCCTGAGTCATGATGCTCCTATTCTCGACAATAAGTTTTACGATCCATGAGGATAGCGTTATCTGCGCATTAAAACAATGCTTGTCTATAACCAAGGCTTAATTGCAAAATATTTTGGAACCTCATCACATCAAGTTTATTCATTTTGCTACTCAACTAACCGGGTTTACCGTCTACTCGCTGCCGCCAATAAATAGGTACATATTTAATCGACCATAAAATAAAGCATACCAACCACACTAGCCCTGCTGCTACGTATAGCACAGGCAAAATTACTGCGGCTGAAGGCAAAATATCAGCAACAACCCGAATTATCGCCGTTGCTTGAAACCCCAAAAACAATAACCAAGTCGGTCGATCCAATTCCAAAGGGCGCCCCGAGTGACCCAGTGTAACGCGTGAAGCCATCGCCAAAATCATACTGGCAAAAAAACCTATCGCTAATGCATGCAATGGCGCCAACCCAAACATTATTTGGCCGTCATTCATAGCAATAAAACTCTGCAACCCATACAGCGTCATAGAAATCGCAAACCAGGCGAATGCTATGTGTAAAACCGCCAAAAGACTGACTCGAAAACTGCGCAAAAATCCCCAGCGATAGGAAAGATAAAAAGCACATCCCGCCAAAGGAAAATCTGCAACCCACAGATAAGTCGTCATATTGATCAACTGTAAATACCCGTGAACAACACAGCACGCAAGCATGAGCCACAACATCCAAAATGGCCTGACCATGACGTAATTTTCTAACACCCGACTGGAAAAGAAAGGAATCATACGATGCGATACCGTGAGTACGATAGGTACTAAAAATAGCCAGATGCCGATATGACGGGAAAAATCGATCATGACCGCTGTTTCCGTTATTAGCCATAAAAGATACGCCGCAACGCCAAGCCAACCCATCACCAATGCAATACTAGTAACTTTGGCATGACGTTTATCTTGAGGCGCTGTCGTCACTAATACTTTTAATAACACATAGATTGCAATACTCCATCCCGCAAGCATCAAACCTACTCCCGCCATACTTACAATCTTGCCAGCTATCAAACCAGCATAAAAAAGTAATACGCCGCAGAACATTAACAAACAAGTCGATAGATACGCACGAGGTTTTATCTTCGGACCATTCATCCAGTTCGGGTATGTGGTAAACAAAAAACCGAAAATAAAAAATGGAAAGAAACCGTAAATCATCAGAAAAGCATGTGCCCACGTTGGTGCAACATTCCAATTGACGGCTTGTCCAGCAACCGCATAACGTCCACTCAGATCAAAAACCCACCAAAGTAATGTAAAAACACCTTGCAAAGCACCCACTAAAAATAGGCTTCGATGCGGCGCAGCAGTGATATGATCCCAGATTGTCGTTTGCTGATTCATTTACATTCCTCATCATTTTTCAGTTGTACCCATACTATCTCTTTCATTATTCGAATCATTATTTTTCCTACACACCGTTATTTGTTATCATGCACTTCCTCATTATGTAATTTCCCGATTGATGCTCAATATTGATTTACATTGCCACTCCAGCATTTCAGATGGCGTATTAACACCCACTCAACTGGTAGAACGCGCAAAGTTCCGTGGCGTAGAAACATTGGCTCTAACAGATCATGACGATATTGCAGGATTAACCGAAGCGCAAAAAGCAGCCAAAGATAATCACATTGAATTGATCAACGGCGTAGAAATATCGGTGAGCTGGCGTGGTCGCACACTGCACATTCTCGGTCTCGCGATAGACCCAAAGTATACCCCACTGGTTGAAGGCTTGGCGACCCTGCGAGCAGGACGGTTATCGAGAGCAAAAAGGATCGCAGACGAGCTAAAAAAAATCGGCATCCATGACAGTCTTGAAGGCGCCTATGCTTATGTAGGAAACCAAGGTATCATTGGACGCACGCATTTTGCACGCTTTCTCTCTGAGCAAGGCCATGCTAAAGATGTTAAATCCGTATTTAAAAAATATCTTGTCAAAGGAAAACCAGGATACACGCCGCACCAATGGGCCGAACTCAGTGATGCAATCGACTGGATCCGTGGCAGTGGTGGCCAAGCCGTCATTGCGCATCCTGGGCGATATGATTTAGGCAAGAATGTCATGCAAGATTTGTTGAACGAATTCCGCGCATTGGGTGGGCATGGACTTGAAGTGATTTCTCCAAGTCATACACTGGAACAAGTTAATTTTTATGCGCAACATGCGCGAACGATGCAATTAGCCGTATCTTGCGGATCAGATTTTCATGGACCGAACGAAAGTTATTATGATTTGGGGCAGCTACCGAATATTCCTGCGGACTGCACACCTATTTGGTATAACTGGCAAAACAATTCATAATCCTCGTTTATCATTCTTTATTAGCATTCAACTATACTGTCACTGTGGCGCAATTTTTCTTGATTCATTCCACTACGCCTCATCAACGATTAATTAAACAAGCTGTTTCAATCGTGCATGATGGCGGCGTGATCGTCTATCCGACCGATTCATGCTATGCATTAGGCTGTCATTTGGGTGATAAAGATGCGATGTCACGTATTCGCACCATCCGGCAAGTGGATGACCGCCATCATTTCACATTAATTTGCCGTAATTTAGCGGAAATCGCTACGTATGCCAAAGTTGACAACAGTCAATACCGATTGCTGAAAGCAACTACACCAGGAAGTTATACGTTCATCCTGCAAGCAACGCGTGAAGTCCCTCGACGAATGCAACACCCAAAACGTAATACCATTGGACTGCGCATTCCCGATCATCCAGTTGTTTTTGCACTACTCGAAGAATTGGGTGAACCTTTGCTTAGTTCAACATTAATATTACCCGGAGATGAATGGCCTTTGAATGACGCAGAAGAAATTCGAGAACGACTCGAACATCAGGTTGAATTAGTCATGGATGCTGGATCATGTGGTATTGAAATGACCACCGTCATTGATTTAACCACCGACATACCGCAATTGATCAGGCAAGGGAAAGGATCAATCGAACCTTTTGGTATTCACCATGAATGATATTATTCAAGGTATCGCAATTTATGCTTTACCAGTTATCTTTGCCATCACTTTACATGAAGCGGCGCATGGATACGCAGCCAAGCATTTCGGTGATTTTACCGCGCACAATGAAGGCAGGATCAGTTTGAATCCGATTCGGCATATCGATCCGGTTGGAACCATTTTGGTACCGCTTTCCTTGTTCATCATTAGCAAAATTACCATGGGGTCTGGATTTTTATTTGGCTGGGCAAAACCAGTACCGGTTATCTTTTCAAATTTACGGCAACCCAAACGGGATATGTTATGGGTAGCGGCCGCAGGCCCCAGCGCCAATTTACTCATGGCGATCTTCTGGGCTCTCATCATCAAATTGGCCATCGCGGTTCCTGACAGTAGTTTTGCTAAACCAGCCGTTCTGATGGGCATTGCGGGTATCGAAATCAACATCGTGTTGATGGTATTGAACTTATTACCACTACCCCCTTTAGATGGTGGCAGGATGGCAGTTAGTTTGCTGCCACACAATTTAGCCTATCAATTTTCGCGCTTGGAACCTTATGGGTTTATGATATTGCTAGTTTTGATGTTCAGTGGATTACTAGGTGCAGTCATAGGTCCTATTATTATTTGGCTCAAAATAATGATCGTATCAATTTTTGGATTATATATTTAACAATGGAGAATTCAGGGAATCATCATGTTTGCTGACCGCGTTTTATCAGGAATGCGCCCTACAGGTAGTTTACATCTTGGGCATTATCACGGTGTTTTGAAAAACTGGATCAATCTGCAGCAACAATATGAATGTTTATTTTTTGTAGCGGATTGGCATGCTTTAACCACTCACTACGATACTCCTGAAATTATTGAACAAAATGTCTGGGATATGGTGATCGATTGGTTGGCCGCAGGCGTTGATCCATCACAAGCCACGCTGTTTATTCAATCGAAAGTACCAGCGCACGCGGAATTATATTTATTACTGTCGATGATGACGCCACTGGGTTGGCTGGAACGAGTACCAACATACAAAGATCAACAAGAAAAATTGACCGACAAAGATTTAAGCACTTATGGTTTCCTAGGCTACCCCCTGTTGCAAAGTGCTGACATCCTGATTTATCGCGCCAATCTCGTTCCAGTCGGTGAGGATCAAGTACCGCATTTGGAATTTACGCGTGAAATTTCACGGCGCTTTAATCATATTTATGGTAAGGAAGTGGGTTTTGAAGAAAAAGCAGAACAAGCCATTAAAAAGCTAGGTTCAAAAAAATCAAAGCTTTACTCGGAATTACGAACGCTCTATCAAGAACAAGGTAATGAAGACGCATTAGAAGAAGCCCGGTTCTTGTTAAATGAACAACAAAGCCTTAGCTTGAGTGACCGGGAAAGATTATTTGGTTATTTAGAAGGCGGCGGCAAAATGATTCTGTCGGAACCCGAAGCATTATTGACAGAAGCCTCTAAAATGCCGGGTTTAGATGGACAAAAAATGTCCAAGTCGTATGACAACACAATCAGTTTACGAGAAAATCCCGCCAGCATCGAAAAAAAGATTCGCACCATGCCAACCGACCCCGCGAGAGTTCGGCGTAGTGACCCCGGTAATCCCGACAAATGCCCGGTCTGGCAATTCCATCTGATTTACTCCAATCATGAAACGCAAGAATGGGTACAGCACGGATGCCGAAATGCCGAAATTGGCTGCCTAGATTGTAAGTCGCCCATTATTTCCGCTATCTTGGCTGAACAAGGACCGATGTATGAACGTATCCAAAAATTCGAGGAAGATCCCACCTTGGTGCGTAACATTATCGCGGATGGTTGTGAAAAAGCGAATAAATTAGCGGAAGAAACTATGCGAGACATTCGCGAAGCCATGGGACTGAACTATAATACCTAAGTACCATGAGACACATTGCACATTAGCTTCAATCAGCCCTCATGCATTCTGCCTCGGTTTCTACTTTATCTGAATATCCGCATGATTCTGAGCCAATCGCAAAAATCTGCGGTGAGCCTTTACTGGAAATTCCAAAAGATCTTTATATACCGCCGCACGCGCTAGAAGTTTTTTTGGATACCTTTCAAGGGCCGCTGGATTTATTGCTGTATTTGATCCGCAAGCACAACCTCAATATTCTCGATATTCCTATGGCTGAGCTGACGCAGCAATACACGCTCTATGTAGAAAAGATGTCTGTTGATCAATTAGAACTGGCTGCTGAATATTTGCTAATGAGTGCGCTACTCATAGAAATCAAATCGCGCATGTTGCTACCCGCCACCCCAAAAACCGATATCGAGGAAGAACATGATCCACGCGCGGAATTGGTTAAGCGATTATTAGAATACGAGCAAATCAAAAAAGCCGCGCAGCAACTGAATGAATTACCGCAGGTTGATCGCGATATTACCGTGGTACAAATATGGATCGCGCATGAACGAATGGAGCAGCTGCCCAATATTCACTTGGATGACCTGCGGCAGGCATGGGAAGTAATCCTATCCCGATCACGAATTCATCAACATCATCAGATCAAACGCGAAAATCTATCAGTACGAGCCTATATGAGCCAAATCATGCGGCATTTGCAGCAACACCAGCAATTGGAATTTCAAGAATTATTCACTCCATCTGCAACGGTTGCTGAAGTTGTGGTAACTTTCTTGGCGATTCTAGAACTTGCCAAAGCTTTAGTCATAGAAATCACACAATCTCAACCCTTCGATTTGATTTATGTCCGATCCATTTCCGATTGAAAACACCACTGATGGTGGTGAAAATCTCGATCTCCATAAAGCGATGCTCATCCTTGAAGCAGCCCTGCTATCGACTCAAGAACCGCTATCCGCACAAGAATTGCGAAAATTATTCCATCAAGAATTAAATACTGCTTTGATCACCAATCTGCTCACGCAAATTCGTGAAAAATGGAACAACTCCAGTATCGAACTCGTTCAAGTTGCCAGTGGATGGCGGTTTCAAGTGAACGCTGAAATACAACCTTACCTAGATCGTCTTACGCCACAAAAAGCACCTCGTTATACCCGCGCCGTGATGGAAACACTTGCCATCATCGCTTACCATCAACCCGTTACCCGTGGCGACATCGAAGAAATCCGTGGAGTCGGTGTATCTAGCACCATTCTCAAAACACTCACGACGCGCGGTTGGATTGAAACGGTTGGTCAACGCAACGTTCCCGGAAAACCTGCTTTATTTGCAACGACTCGCAGCTTCCTCGATGACCTCAATCTACGCTCATTGGAAGAACTACCACCGTTGGAAGAAATGAAATCGCTCATCACCCTCGATCTAGAAACCTCTTAAGGGCTTATTCAGCACTCAAAACGTTTTGATATTACGGACAACAAGCATGCAGCCTTTTTTATTCCTTCTTGAGAATGGTAGGCGGCTTGCAATAAGCTCTGGCAGGAAACTCCGCCGTTTGCTTACGATTGCGAATCACATCTCCGCCTTCTCTAACACATACCGCAACCGACCGATCGAAACTGGGAAAATACTCGTTAGAACCGGGCTGTGCATCGGTAGGCGGCACTTGCTGACGAATTCGTTTGCACAAATCAGGTTCATTGTCTTTGATAGGCGCATCTTTCATAGCCGGTAATGGGCATAAATTGCAAGGATCGCATGGACATAGGCACCCTTGGCATTCTGCTGCAGAAACAGGCAATACAAACATCATGAATCCTAGACTACTCAAAGCTAATATGAATTTCTGAATCATAAATCTTACCACTGATTTGATTGAATAATTTCTCCGGCTGCAATTGTGCCGTAATGATTTACATTGTCTCTCATGCTAACTTATACTAAGCATTAATAAACAATCATATAAACAAAATTTATATGGATGATTATACGACAAACCGTCATTATTTAAAGGCATTCAATATCGTATATTTTACGTTAACCGTCTTATGGATGCCGACATGACTGACGCTGAACTTATACAAACCATCGAACAACTTCGCAACACGATGATTGCAGTAGCAACGGGCGGACCTCGGATAAATGAGATAAACAACGAGTACCAACACAATTACGCAATTGTTGCCGCTGCGTTGTCCCGGCGCAGAATCGAGAATACGCTTCCCTATGGAGATCTTTGGGACTGGTATGGCCGCTGGACAAGTGGTGATCTCCCCTCTTATCGTTCTCGGCGCGAATTTGTTGGCGAAATGGTTAATCCATTACTAAATCACATTCGCACAGGTCGGGTCGAGGAATTTGAACCCACAGGTTGGGTGCGAGTTGATCGTACTGTTGGAGAACTTCGAGATCGCCTTGCATCAGCGACCTCAGAAGAGCAATTTCAAGCAGTCGCACTCCTATGTGGTGAAGCGTTAATTTCCGTCGCCCAAGCTGTTTATGTGCCTGAGCGTCATCCCACATTGGATGACGTTGCTCCAAGCAAAACTGATGCGAAGCGAATGTTGGAAGCCTACATTAGGGTCGAGCTAGAGGGTCACGTCAACGAATACGCTCGCAAGCATGCACGCTCGGCGCTCGATTTCAGCGTCAATCTCCAGCACAAACGTACCGCTACTTTCCGTGATGCTGCTATGTGCGTCGAAGCAACTACAGCTGTGGTAAATACCGTAGCCATTGTTTCGGGCCGCCGAGATCCGCAGCAATGAACAAACAACTAACTAGTACCGAAGTCACTTCACTCGGGCGGTTACTATTACGAAAAATTGGATTTTCACTTACATCGAATGCAAATGATAAAACCTAACTCTCTGTCGGATTGACCTGCTACGTAGGTCCGCTCTTTCAATCAACTTTCTCCCCCCGACGAACAGGGAATTGAATTCACGGAGATTAAGCATCTTAACGCATCTTTCAGTATAGTTTTGTCATCATACTGAGATAGAATAAGGTTTAAATTCTTCATACTTCACTAACAAGCCTAAAACATGAGCCATAACAAACATACCCATTACAAACATTACGCTAATTTTGAACGTCTGTGGTTTCCTGGTATCGCTTTCTTTGTATTCGTGACAATTAGTGTGTATTCACTCACGGCAACTGCACAGAATGTCGAATTATTACAAAAGAACGCTAGCGTTGCTTATGAAGCGATGATGCAAGCCAAAAAAAATTCGGAGAATCTAACTCAAGATGCTATCTCAGCTGAAAATAGGCTTGTCGCTGCCAAAGATAAATTTACTGCTGCGGAACAGGAGGCGATCGGCGCTCGACGAAAATCAGATGAAGCCAAAATTGCTTATGACCATGCACAAGAGCAATGGAAAAAAGCTACCGATGCGTTGGCAAATGAATGGGGAAAATCTGAAATAAAATAACGAAGTCAGAACAATAGCCACACCAATTATTGTTCATGGCAGTGTTCGTGCCATCTTGATGTGTGGAATGCCGGCTTCCATAAATTCGTCCCCTTGTTTGCAGAAACCGAATTTTTCGTAGAATCCAACTGCGGATGATTGCGCGTGCAAAATGGCCTGTTTCATATTGCGAATACGCATTTCGTTGAGTATTGCTTGCAGCATGGCGCTCCCGACGCCTTTTTTACGCCATGATTTCAATACCGCCATGCGCCCAATATGACCATCTGGCAATAACCGTGCAGTGCCGATAGCGTTTCCTTGACAATCTTTCGCCAAGACATGGACGCAGAGCGAATCCATCTCATCCCATTCCATCGCTTCAGGAACGTTTTGCTCTATGATAAAAACTGTCGTGCGTATGTTTCGTAAATGCAGTTCTTCGTTTTCCCAAGTAACGAGCTGGACTTTAAAACTTGGCTGAGAATTCATTGAAAAACATTATGCAAACGGATGCCGCAACAAAATGGTTTCATCCCGGTCAGGTCCCGTCGAAATCATATCGATCGGTACTTCGCAAACTTTCTCTAAAAATTTAAGATAATTTTGCGCAGCTTTGGGTAATCGATTAAATTCTTTGATTCCCGCCGTACTTTCTTTCCAGCCTGGCATTTCTTCATAGATAGGTTCGCAATGATCGAAATCATCCGCGCCAATGGGCAGCACATCGCTACGGCTACCATCGTTTAACGTATAACCAACGCCAATATTGATGCTCTCGACGCCATCCAGCACATCCAGTTTAGTAATGCATAGCCCCGTCACGCCATTGATTTGAATCGAACGTTTCATCGCAACAGCGTCAAACCAACCGCAACGCCGAGGACGACCGGTAGTCGAGCCAAATTCATGCCCGCGAGTCGCTAAATGTTTGCCAACATCATCATCCAGTTCTGTCGGAAATGGGCCCGAACCGACGCGAGTGGTGTAAGCTTTGGTAATACCGAGCACGTAATGCAACATTTGCGGCCCAACACCACTGCCTGGCCCTGCGGCGCTTGCCACGCAATTGCTTGAAGTTACAAACGGATAGGTGCCATGATCGATATCCAGCAACGCGCCTTGCGCGCCTTCAAACAATAAATTCTGTCCCGCTTTGTGGGCGCTAAACAATAGTTGCGCAACATCAGCCATCATCGGTTGGATTCTTTCGCCTTGTGCAAGCGCTTCGTCCACTGTCTTGCGAAAATCAATGGTTGCTGCCGAAAAATAATTTTTTAAGACAAAATTATGATAATCGAGTACCTCGGCCAATTTGGCAGAAAATCGTTCTGGGTGAAACAAATCTTGCAAGCGAATCGCTCGACGCGCTACTTTGTCTTCGTAAGCAGGGCCTATTCCGCGTCCCGTTGTACCGATTTTGCTGGTGCCTCGAGCGTTCTCGCGTGCGACATCTAGCGCGATATGATGCGGAAGAATCAAGGGACACGCTTTGCTAATGCGTAGCCGTCTTGTTACATCTACATCGCTTTTTTCCAACGTATCGATTTCATTGAGTAACGCTTCTGGAGAAAGCACCACGCCATTACCGATATAACAAATGACATTGTCACGTAAAATTCCCGAAGGAATCAAATGCAAAACAGTTTTTTGACCATCGATTACCAAAGTATGACCAGCATTATGCCCCCCTTGAAACCGCACTACGCCTTGTGCATGATCGGTTAACCAATCAACGATCTTGCCTTTTCCTTCATCGCCCCACTGCGTACCAATGACTACAACATTTTTAGTCATGCCTAAATCTCTAATTCCTTAGTAAAATATTAAATATCTTGAACGATCCATTTGCCTTTACTGAAAATCAATTGCCTATCGCAATCTGCGGATTTTTCAGGTTGCCCTGGCAAATCGACGATCACAATTTGACCTGATTGACGTAAAGCCGTAATTTTTTCATTCAATTCTTTGTTTTTCTTATCAAATGGTGCGCAAATTCCTTTAGGATATTCCTGAGGCTTATTTAATCTCGCTAATGCTCTCAAATCCATACTAAAACCCGTCGCTGGCCGGGCACGTCCAAAAGCTTTACCGATTTCATCGTATCGCCCGCCCATAGCCACTGCATTCGAACTGCCATGCGTGTAAGCTGCAAATACGATTCCCGTGTGATAGTGATAACCACGTAAGTCTGATAAGTCAAACGCAATTTTATCAATCGAGGATTTCAGATTTTTTTCGATGGTTTCAAGCTCAGTTAACGCTTGATGTACTTCCGGATAATCAGGCAAACGCTTGGCAGCCAGCTTCAAAACTTTTTTATCACCGTATAACTCAGGCAATAGCAGCAATGCTTCGCGAGCATTTTTTTTCAATTTGATCGATAATTCTTTCAATGAAGCCAGATCTTTTGCTTGCAAAATAGCATACAACTCGGTTTCGAGCTCATTTGATATATCGCTACGTTTAATCAATCCTCGAAATACGCCAACATGCCCCAAATCAAGATGAATACGATCGATATCAACAGCCGATAAACACTGCAACATCAATTGTTGAATTTCCAAATCGCTTTCTAAGCCTGAGTGCCCGTACAATTCAGCACCAATTTGCAAAGGCTCGCGGGTTTGCATAATGCTGCACGGCACAACATGCAAAACGCTACTCGCGTAACACAAACGTGTGATGCCATCGCAATTCAGCAAATGTGCGTCAATACGTGCGGCTTGTGGCGTCATATCGGCGCGAAAACCCATCATGCGCCCACTCAACTGATCAATCACTTTGAATATGCGTAAATCCATATCACTGCCGCTACCAGATAATAAGGATTCAACATATTCCAGCAAAGGCGGTATAACCTGTTGATAGCCGTGAGAAAATAATAAATCAATAATTTTCCGTCGCATCAATTCAATGTGGCGTGCTTCAACCGGCAAAATATCTTCAATGTATTCGGGAAGTAACCAATTACGCATGATTTATTTACTCTTTATTATTGTTTTTAAATCAATTAGCCCATAATCAGTAGCAACACTACCCCAATGATCATTGAAGTAAGACCGATAAAACGTATTTGATTATCTTCTATCTCGATCATTTTTCTAAATGCTTCCCGCCATGTGCGCGGTGATAAGAAAGGCAACATTCCTTCGAAGATTAACATTAGTGCTATTGCAGCCAGAAAATTTTCCCAAATCATGACAACAGATGTTACTCCATATGGTTACTTTTAAATTAGCAAAATCTCTTCAGCAAAAATTAAGAGGTTCTGCATTAATCGAGTATTGTCACTACGATTCCAGAACCTCTTGAAAAATAACTATTTAACTGAGAATTTAATAAAACTGCCAAAAAATCTCGTTTTTCTTTTAAATGGGTAAGAATCTTTCGATCGAATACTCACTAATTATTATTTCATCTACAGATTATTTACTATTTTTTTCAGCGATGTTGGGTTGCTTCAAATACTTAAAGAAATCCGATGAAGGTTCTAAAACCATCACATCACCTTTATTTTTAAATGATTGCTTGTAAGCATCGATGCTTCTCCAGAAAGCATAAAATTCGCTATCTTTTTCAAATGCGGAAGCATAAATGGATGCAGCTTGACTATCGCCCTCACCCATTTTCTTTTGCGCATCGCGGTAAGCTTCCGCTAGCACAATTTCACGTTGCTTATCTGCATCTGCACGAATTTTCTCAGATTCAGCAGCCCCTGTTGAACGCAATTCATTAGCAACACGTTTACGTTCTGCTTCCATACGGCGGTAAACGGATTCACTGACTTCTTGCGGCAAATCGACGCGTTTCAGGCGAACATCGACTACTTCGATACCAATGGTACGCGCATCGTTATCCGCCTTTTGACGCATGATTTCCATAATTCTATCGCGCTCTCCTGATACCACATCATGGACAGTACGGTTACCAAACTCGTCACGCAGACTGGCATTAATGGTTTGCGCCAAGCGTGTTTGCGCTAAGCCTTCATCACCACGCACACTAATATAGTATTGTTTTACATCGATAATTCGCCATTTAACAAACAAATCCACCAAAACGTTCTTTTTTTCCGACGTGATAAAACGTTCAGGTTCATCGGTATCCATCGTTAAAATACGATTTTCAAAATAGAGTACGTTTTGTGCAATCGGTATTTTGAAATATAGCCCAGGGCTAGTTTTAACATCAATAACCTCCCCTAATTGAAACAAAACAGCTTGCTGACGCTCGTCGACAATATAAATGACTGAACTAGCCAGAAAAATTATCGCAACAATAATGCCTAAAAGACTAGATGATAGATTTTTCATTTATCGGCTCTCCCGTTCACGGCTACGAAATGAATCTCGTGTTCTCGAATTATGATCTGAGGTTATTTCTTGTGTTGGTGCTGATTGCACACTGACAGGAGCAGGAAGCGGCGATCCAGTATTACCAATTAACTTATCCAATGGAAGATACAACAAATTATTGCCATTTTTCTGATCGACAACAATTTTACTGGTAGTCGACAATACTTGCTGCATCATATCCAGATATAGACGATCCCTTGTAACTTTAGGTGCTTTACTATATTCCGTCAAAAGTTGCTCAAAGCGACTCGCGTCACCCTCTGCGCTGGCAATAACACGTTGTTTATAACCTTCTGATTCTTGCGTTAATCGAGCAGCGCTACCAACAGCACGGGGAATCACATCATTTGCGTAAGCTTGCCCTTCATTTTTTTGACGCTCTCTATCTTGTCCGGCTTTCACTGCATCATCAAACGCCGCCTGAACTTGTTCGGGAGGTTGCGCATTTTGCATGGTCACTCTATTGATAGAAATACCAATTTGATAACGATCTAATATTTTTTGCATGAGCTGCGTTGCGTTAGCAGCAACTTGTTCACGCCCTTCATACAAAACATAATCCATTTTACTTTTGCCAATTACTTCACGTATAGCCGTTTCAGCCGCTTGTAAAACAGCGTCTTCAGGACTACGATTCTTAAAAAGAAAATCCTCGGGATCATTCAAAATATATTGAACAGCAAATTGAATATCAATGATATTTTCGTCATCCGTCAACATCAGTGATTCACGTAAAACCTTATTCTTTACATTATTACGATAGCCAATTTCAACCGTACGCACTTGACTGACGTTTACTAATTCCACTTTCTCAACAGGGTAAGGCAAGTGCCAGCGTAACCCTGCCGGGGTAGTATCAACATATTTACCAAAACGCAACACCACGCCTCGATGTCCTTCGTCAACAATATAAAAACCACTGGCAAGCCACACTGCCACCATCAACGCTATAATCAACAAAACACTTCCACCACCATGATTCCTGGGTTCTGAATTACGAGGATTTGGATCATCGTCTTTATTATTATTTTTTCTCTGTCCAAAAAAACTATTCAATTTCTTGTTGACGTTTCGCAATACCTCATCTAAATCTGGTGGATTGGAACCACCTTTATTCTTTCCCCATTGAGGATCATCTAATCCCATAATAGTCTAGTCCCTGTTGTGTTCGTTCAAAAAAGTTAGTGCACTGCAGTGTGAATGTCGAATATTTCTTCTGTACTCGCAGATTTTCCATCCATTTTTTTAGAATGCTCTGTAATCGCTTCCGCCAATGCTTGCCTCAAAAGCTCCAATCCATCGCCAGTCCTTGCGCTCATACAAATGCGTTCCATTCTACCATATTCATCACGCACATATTTCGCCCCAGAATCAACCAACGGATTCATTAAATCACTTTTATTAAAAATCTGAATTTGTGGAATCCCATCCGCGCCAATGTCTTTAAGCGTTTTGTTGACTTCATCAACCTGCTCATTCCAATTAGCGGAACTTGCGTCAATCACATGCAACAATATATCAGCTTGAACTGTTTCTTCCAGTGTTGCACGAAAAGCAGCCACCAAGGTATGCGGTAACTCCCTTATGAATCCAACCGTATCCGAAATCACGATTGAGCCCGCTTCACCCAAGTATAATTTTCGAGTCGTAGTATCTAAAGTAGCAAAAAGCTGGTCAGCGGCATAAGTCTGCGCAGAGGTCAATTTATTAAAAAGTGTTGATTTCCCCGCGTTGGTATAACCAACAATTGATACAGACAGTACGTTTGCACGCTGTCTTTGTCGCCGTTGCACATTACGCTGACGCTGTAACGTTGACAATTTTTCTTTCAGCAATTTGACGCGCTTACGAATTAAGCGACGGTCAGTCTCCAATTGTGTTTCGCCAGGCCCACGAAGCCCAATCCCCCCTTTTTGCCGCTCCAAATGGGTCCAACCGCGAACCAGTCGTGTCACCAAATGCTCTAGTTGCGCCAATTCAACTTGGAGTCGACCTTCATAGCTTTTCGCGCGTTGTGCAAAAATATCCAAGATTAAACTCGTTCGATCCACCACGTTACACTTTAATCGCACTGACAAATTGCGCTGCTGCGCGGGAGAAAGATCGTGATTAAAAATCACCATAGCCGCATGAGTATCTAAAACCAATTGTGCTATTTCTTCAACCTTACCCGACCCAATAAAAGTGGTTGCATCAGGTCGAGAACGCTTACCTTCCACAGTTCCCACGATAGTCAAATCCGCACTTAATGCCAGTTGATGCAATTCGGACAAACGGTCTTGGTGATCCCCATCACCGAAATCAAGGCTCACTAAGATAGCAGTATTTGTTAGATTTTTTTTTAAATCATGCATACCTGAATCGAATAACACTCAGGTATTATGTCTCGTGGGATTCAGATACTTCAATAGGAAGAGAAACTGCCTTTGCTGGTACTACGGTCGAGATAGCATGTTTATATACCATTTGGGTCACTGAGTTTTTCAGTAAAACCACATATTGATCAAACGAATCAATTTGTCCTTGCAATTTGATACCGTTTACCAAATAAATCGACACAGGAATATGTTCTTTCCTTAATATGTTGAGAAACGGATCTTGCAGCAATTGCCCCTTGTTACCCATAGGTAATTCCTTATTCTAATTATTGGTTAGCGGAATAGCCACTCTACTTGATTTTTTTGTGTAAATCTAGAGATTCGGACAAAACTCGAAAAATATTTCAAAAACATAAATGCAACATCATTCATTGATTAAACCAGTAAAATTCCTTGTAACGCTCACAACACTTTCATCAGCAAGGAAGCATTCAATTTCTGTTTCAATTGGTTGAATGCTTCCTAAGCTTATTCAAATTAAGAACGTGTAAACTAAAACTTCATTAAAAGGGTGCAGATTTTGGCGTATTGTTATTTGAAGGCGGCAAAATCGGCAATTTTATACTCGGTTGATCACCGGTCAACGTTTTCAAAAATGCGACGATATTATCTACTTCTTTTTTACTCAATTCTTTATTGAGCTGTACTTTACCCATTGTTTCAACTGCTTCTTCTAGAGAAGTTACAGCTCCATCATGAAAGTACGGATAGGTTAATTCAATATTGCGCAAAGTAGGCACTTTAAACACATTCAGATCTTCATCTTTACCGGTAACGGCTTTTCTACCTTCAATTTTGCTTGTGGTTTTGTAGGGATTATGTACACCAAATTTTTGATACATAGAACCACCCACTGCTTCGCCAAAATGACAGGTTACACAACCGGTGCTTTTGAACGATTCATAACCTTCTAATTCCTGTTGATTAATCGCTGCCTTATCTCCTTTCAACCATTTATCGAAACGTGAATTAGGCGTTACTAATGTTTTTTCAAACTCAGCGATTGCTTCGGTTACCCGATCAATATTGATTTCTTTGGAACCAAAGGCTTTCTCGAAGAAGCCATGGTATTGTGGAATCGATTGAATTACCTCGATCGCTAATTTATGCGTTGAGCCCATCTCTCCAGGATTAGCAATTGGCCCGCCTGCCTGTTCTTTCAAGTCTTTAGCGCGTCCATCCCAGAACTGAGCCAAAGACATACTAGAATTTAATACAGTAGGCGCGTTAATCGGACCTTGGAACCATTTATGGCCGATTGAACTCGGTAGGTTATCCGTTCCGCCCATACTTAAGTTATGGCAAGAATTGCAAGAAATAAAACCTGACTTAGATAACCGTGGATCGAAAAACAACATTTTACCTAATTCAACCATGTCTGCATTTTTAACTACCGCAGGCTTAATAGGTTGAATGGGCTCATTGGCTGTAGCATTCATCGAAATGGCAAGTGCGCCAATCGATAACAGTGAAGCAACCAGTGTACGTACCTTCATCGATATTCTCCCTTAAAACTATAATCACTTATATCACACGACTGTAATGGCGCAGTCGATTACGCCTGATCAAGAACTACCAACAATACTACAGGAAAAAAATTCAATCTTTTACACTAATGATTAAATTAGACAGATATTTTAATGAATCTCGTCAATCATACTTATGATTTAGCCAATCAATTTTTCACTACTTGAACAAGTAGCGACTTCGACTGAATCGTTGACTTGCATTATCCCCTTATCGTTATATCCTTTCTCCTGGCCGCAATCCAGTTTAAGAAGTCGCGCTAATTCGGTCAACGCTTGCATATATACCTTTCGCTTGAACTCAACTACTGAATCCAATTCAACCCAATATTGATTCCATCGCCATGCATCGAATTCGGGATGCGCACTGCGTCGAAGCGATACATCAGTATCACGTCCAATTAAACGCAATAAGTACCAAATTTGCTTTTGCCCTTTGTAATTCCCACGCCATTCACGACGTATCCAGCGTTCCGGCACTTCATAGCGTAACCAATCTTTAGTTCGGCCAACAATTTGTACGTGATTAGAGCGCAAACCGATCTCCTCGGTTAATTCCCGATACATAGCTTGCTCCGGGCTTTCGCCTGATTTGATACCACCTTGCGGAAATTGCCAAGAATTTTGTTTGATTCGTTTACCCCAAAATACTTCGTTTTTAGAATTCAGCAAGATAATACCAACATTCGGGCGATATCCATTACGGTCTATCATGTGAATTACCCATTTTGATCCATCAAGTATGTGGATTTTTTCATACTTTCCATCAGATGGAAAGGGCTACAAAACAAAAAATAAGCCGAGAAAAAGCCCCTCAGCATATCCTATGTGAGCGGCACAAGCAAAGCTCCAACTGACAAACCCGCACTATCACTAATTATTTCAGAGTAGAATGACCAGCATTTGTAAACTGCAACGGAAGGAATTATGCGTGTTTCGCAATTTTTTATCTCTACATTAAAAGAAGCTCCCACTGAAGCTGAGCTTATTAGTCACAAACTGATGCTGCGCGCGGGATTGATAAAACGTCTAGGCAGCGGCCTTTATAGCTGGATGCCCTTAGGACTTAGAGTATTACGCAAAATCGAAAATATTGTAAGAGAAGAAATGAATGCCAGCGGCGCTATTGAAGTTTTGATGCCCGCAATACAACCGGCAGAATTATGGCAAGAATCGGGGCGCTGGGATGTTTTCGGCCCACAGATGTTAAAAATCAAAGACCGTCACGGACATGATTTTTGTTTTGGTCCAACCCATGAGGAAATCATTACCGACATCGTTCGGCGCGAAATCAAAAGCTATCGCCAATTACCAATCAATTTTTATCAAATACAAACTAAGTTTCGTGACGAAATCCGCCCGCGTTTCGGCGTCATGCGCGCACGTGAATTCATCATGAAAGATGCGTATTCTTTTCATACGGATGAATCCAGTTTGCTACAAACCTATCAACTCATGTACGAAACGTATAGCCGAATTTTTACACGACTCGGTTTAAAATTCCGCGCTGTTGCCGCCGATACCGGCGCTATCGGAGGCAGTCATTCACATGAATTTCATGTTCTTGCTGATTCGGGCGAAGATGCCATCGCATTTTGCCCTACCTCGGATTATGCCGCGAATATTGAATTGGCCAGCACGCGGCCTTCCTCTAACGTTCGCGCTGCGCCGCAAGGTAGCATGCAAAAAGTTGCAACTCCAAACAAAAAAACTTGCGTCGAAGTAGCTGAATTTTTAGGAATTCCGTTAGACAAAACACTTAAAACCCTCGCTGTTAAAGCAAAAGACCAATTCTATTTGTTACTGCTACGCGGCGATCATCAGCTTAATGAATTAAAAGTAAAAAAAATACCCTTCTTATCTGAATTTGAATTTGCCAGTGAACACGATATTCTACGATTAACGAATACCGTTCCCGGTTATATTGGTCCAATCGGAGTAAAAGCTACAGTTATTGCCGATCAAGCAGTAGTCGATATGAGCGATTTCGTCTGTGGCGCTAACGAAGAAGGTTATCATTTAATACAAGTGAATTTTGATCGTGATCTGCCAACACCGGAGCATGTTCTGGATATTCGCAATGTCGTCAGTGGTGATGCTTCACCCGATGGCAAAGGGCAATTGGAGATTTGCCGTGGTATTGAAGTAGGCCACATTTTTCAATTACGTACAAAATACTCACAGCTCATGAAAGCAAGCTTTTTAGACGAATTAGGACAATCCCGATGGATGGAAATGGGTTGCTATGGTATTGGCATCTCTCGTATCGTTGCTGCAGCCATTGAACAGAATCACGACGAGCATGGTATTATTTTTCCTACTGCAATTGCACCGTTTCACCTAGCAATCGTGCCCATTGGCTTAGAGAAAAGTGAACTGGTAAAACAAACCGCTGAGACACTTTATCGCGATTTTATGGATGCAGGTATTGAAGTTCTTTTAGATGACCGCAATGAACGCCCCGGCGTTATGTTCGCCGATATCGAACTCATTGGCATTCCTCATCGAATCGTCATCGGTGATCGGGGCTTAAAACAATCCATCGTTGAATATCAAGGTCGTGAAGATACAGCAGCTCAACCGATCGCCATTGATCAAATTTTATCTTTTATCAGGCAAAAACTATGCGTTCACTAATCGGTGTCATTCTGTTAGCCTTATTTTCAACCTCCCTTCTGGCCAGTCAACAACGCTATGATTATGAGGCAGCGAGTACGCAAACTATTAGTTTTCATGAAATTAGCGATCAGGCTGTTTCCTATGTTGAATACGCTGCGGTAGCCGATAATGTGGCCTGGTTGGTAGCGATGAGCGAACGTATGAAAAAATTCATACCTAACTTGATCGAACGCGAAGAATTTCTCCGTACCGTTTATTACGAGGCAAAGCGCGCCGGACTCGACCCGCAGATCGTGCTAAGCGTCATTCAGGTAGAGAGCCGTTTCAAAAAATATGCGGTCTCAACAGCAGGGGCAAGGGGCTATATGCAAGTGATGCCTTTCTGGGTGGATGTCATTGGGCAACAAGAACATAATCTATTCCACTTGCGTGTTAATTTGCGCTACGGATGCACTATTTTGCGACATTATCTCGATATCGAAAAAGGCGATTATTTCCGTGCACTCGGACGATATAATGGCAGCCTCGGATTAGCCACTTACCCGCAACTGGTTTTTGACAAATGGTCCAATAATTGGCGTTACAACACCTCTCCAGCGTATCAACATATCGCCAGCCAATAGGCATCATTATTATTTCTGTGCTTGTTTCGTTCTTGCCGCAATGAATTGTTCTATGCTTTCACGCGAAATAATGCCCAATTGACGCGCAGCTGGTTCACCATCAGGATCATAGAAGTAGGTACTCGGCAGCAATGAAATTTCATCGATCTGCGACGCAATCTTCCGGTTACCGAGCACAATCGGATAATTAATTGTCAATGAACGAGCAAAATCCAGAACCACCTTGGAATCATCCGTATCCATCGCAACGCCTATGATCACAATATCTTTACGACTGCTATGCAGCGCTATCAAATCCGGAATTTCTTTTAAACAAGGCGGACACCAGGTAGCCCAAAAATTAACAATGACCCAACGCCCTTTGTAATCGGTCAATTGATGAATCTTTCCTGTAGAATCCTGAAATTGAAATGCTTTTAACTGTGCACAGAACAACAAACACACACTCAATAGCACTCCCTTCATTGATAGCTTCTTCATATTAATATTTGCCTAAATTCACACTAAACTTGCGGATGCGCACGTTCAAGTTTACTACACAATTTATTGAGCGCATTCAGATAAGCTTTCGCAGAAGCCACGACAATATCAGTATCTGCCCCTTGCCCATTGACGATACGGTCGGATTTAAATAACCGCACGGTTACTTCACCTTGCGCATCCGTTCCACTGGTGATGTTATTGACCGAAAATAATTGCAACTGAGCGCCACTATTCAAGAGCAATTCAATAGCTCGAAATGTAGCATCGACAGGGCCGCTTCCTCGCGCTTCTGCGTGCAATTCGTTGTCATTATCCGAAATCACAATACGTGCATACGGTATTTCCCCGGTTTCACTATGCACAATCAGCGATACCAAACGAAAACACTCATGCGGCACAACCACTTCATCAGACACCAACGCATGCAAATCTTCATCAAATATTTCATGTTTTTTGTCCGCCAATTCCTTAAAACGCATGAACATACTATTGAGCATTTCTTCAGATTCAAACTCGATACCGAGTTCAGTCAATCGCGTACGAAAAGCATTGCGTCCCGAATGTTTTCCCAACAGAAGCTTATTAGCTCCCCAGCCCACATCCTCGGCGCGCATAATTTCATAGGTTTCACGATGCTTTAAAACACCGTCTTGGTGAATACCCGATTCATGAGCAAAGGCATTTGCACCGACGATTGCTTTGTTCGGCTGCACCGGAAATCCCGTAATACTAGAAACCAACTTACTGGCTGGTACGATATGAGTGGCATCAATTCTTGTTTCGCAGGGAAAATAATCCTGTCGCGTGCGTACCGCCATCACAACTTCTTCTAGCGAAGCATTTCCAGCTCTTTCACCCAATCCATTAATCGTGCATTCGATCTGTCTTGCGCCATTCATCACCGCAGCCAAAGAATTCGCCACTGCCAATCCTAAATCATTATGGCAATGCACTGAAAAAACAGCTTTGTCAGAGTTTGGAATACGTTCACGCAATTCCTTAATCAACCGGCCAAACTGATCTGGCATGGTGTAACCGACCGTATCTGGGATATTTAACGTTGTCGCACCCGCATCAATAACCGCTTCTAAAATCCGGCACAAAAAATCAACTTCGGAGCGTCCGGCATCTTCTGGTGAGAATTCCACGTTATCCGTATACTGACGCGCCCATTTGATGGCTTTTACCGCCTGCTCGACCACCTGTTCAGGCTCCATGCGGAGCTTATTTTTCATGTGGATCGGAGAGGTCGCAATAAACGTATGAATTCTCGCAGATTGCGCGCCTCTTAGTGCTTCTCCAGTACGTTGTATATCCGTTTCGATAGCACGCGCCAAACCACAGACCATACTTTCTTTAACCGAATCCGCAACCGCTTTGACCGCTTCAAAATCACCATTGGATGCGGCCGGAAAACCCGCCTCGATGACATCGACTTTCATGCGCTCCAATTGCCAAGCAATGCGCACCTTTTCTTCTTTGGTCATCGAAGCCCCGGGACTTTGCTCACCATCACGTAAGGTGGTATCAAAAATAATTAAATGCTCTTGCATCTTGCTCTCCACGAAAGGAAGGAAAATTACAATACTATTGACTATATAAAACTCGCTTCGCGAATTTTATAGATTACACAAGGATATAGGAATAAAAAATTTAGCGCGCAGGGCGCAGCAAAGGCCTTAGTGGAGCCACCAAAGGTTGCAGTTGAGCAAACAAGAAATGCTGGAAGGGATTTTTTCTTACCATAGTAATTGCGAATATAAATCGTTTTCTCTTATCACACAATAGACATGTTACGAATTAGGCGGTTCAATGATATTTTTTTTGTTCTGATTTTTTACAATAAAGCGCCACAGTTTAACGACATAACCTGACAAGGCATAGCATATAAACAAACTAAATAATACCAACGGTGGATGGCTCGGAATCAACACGAAGAAAAACAACATCAATAATAGAATCGTGAAGAAAGGTACTCTACGACGTAAATTAATTTCTTTACCACTATAAAAAGGTACATTGCTAACCATCGATAAGGCCGCGAACAGCGTAACAACCGCAGCAACAAACTTGATGTCCGCTCCTCGCACTAATACTCCAAAATCCATAGTTACCCACACCAATCCAGCGATTAAGGCTGCCGCCGCAGGACTTGGCAATCCTTGAAAAAATCGTTTGTCGATGATGTTGATATTGGTGTTGAATCGCGCTAGCCGCAAAGCAGCACAAGCACAATAAATGAAAGCAATAATCCAACCCCATTGCCCTAAATCCTTTAATGCCCATTCGTAAATAATCAATGCGGGCGCCATACCGAAAGAAACCATATCGGACATGCTGTCATACTCCGCACCAAATTCACTTTGCGTTCCTGTTAGTCGCGCAACACGGCCATCTAATCCATCCAAAACCATCGCAATAAAAACAGCAATGGCAGAATATTCAAAATTACCATTCATCGCTTGCACAATGGCGTAAAAACCCGCAAAAAGTGCCGCGGTTGTAAATAAATTAGGCAACAGATAGATACCGCGGCGTCTTAAACGATTTTTAAGAACCATAGGATCTGGAGGAGAATCAGACATGATCAATACTCCTAACGAGCTGATTTAAAGGAAAACAAAAAGATTCGCCAAAGCTACCAAAATCAGCAGCCAATAGGCGATAGAACACTCACTTCAAATTTCTTATTGCGCGGTTACAGTTAATGACGCAATAAGAAATTAATAAAATTTAGACTGAATATTAAGTGGGAAAATTTTATCGAAATTCAGCTAAAACAGTCTCAGTTGCCGAAACTTTATCGCCAATATTGACATTAATTTTGATATTCAACGGCAAATAAACATCCACGCGAGATCCGAAGCGAATAAAACCAAATCGTTGACCACGCCGTAAATGCTCATTGGCCGTAATATGACACACAATGCGCTTTGCAATCAACCCTGCCACTTGCACGCAAGTGATATCAGCACCGTTATCGCTTTTAATCCATAAAGCATTTCTTTCGTTTTCAAGCGATGCTTTAGGCAAATCCGCATTGATAAACTTACCGGGAAAATACCATTTATTCTCCACCTTTCCATCGACCGGACTACGATTTGAATGCACATTGAACACATTCATGAATACACTGATCTTAATCGCGTCACGTTTCAGATAAGGATCTTCGGTTTTCTCAATCGCCACAATACGACCATCGGCCGGCGCCAGAATGGCATTTTTATTTTCAGGTATATCTCGCGGCGGATCACGAAAAAACTGCAACACAAAAAATGCAATAATCCACAGCGGAATGGCCCAAAGCCAACCAGCAAACACCGTAACTCCAACAGCCGTTAGAAATGCAATCGCAATAAACACCCAGCCTTCACGGGCAATGATTGGATGAGGATAATCAGTCATAAATAAAAGCGGTATAAATATTCAAGAAACAAAATGACGCAATAGGATCTGTTAATTGCTTAGTTTTTAGCCTGGTCGACCAGTTTATTCTTTTTGATCCATGGCATCATGTCGCGCAATTTAGCACCCACTTTTTCGATCGGATGCTCAGAAGCCAAGCGTCTGCTTGATTTCAATATAGGGGCGCCAGCTTGGTTTTCAAGAATAAATTCACGAGCATATTCACCCGTTTGAATTTGACGAAGAATTTTTCGCATTTCAGCGCGCGTTTCATCCGTAATGATACGCGGCCCGCGGGACACGTCACCATACTCAGCATTGTTCGAAACCGAGTAACGCATATTGGCGATACCGCCCTCATAAATCAAATCCACAATCAATTTCACTTCGTGTAAGCATTCGAAATAAGCCATTTCTGGCGCATATCCCGCTTCCACCAACGTCTCGAAACCGGCTTGAATCAACGCAGTTAAACCGCCGCATAAAACAACTTGTTCACCGAACAAATCGGTTTCCGTTTCTTCCTTAAACGTCGTTTCAATAACCCCGCCACGTGTTCCGCCATTAGCGGCAGCATACGATAGCGCCAAATCACGCGCTTTACCGGATTTATTTTGATGAACAGCAATCAATGAAGGCACTCCCCCACCTTGCAGATAAGTGGAGCGCACTAAATGACCGGGCCCTTTCGGTGCGATCATGATCACATCCAAATCTTCGCGCGGCGTTACTTGTCCGTAATGAATGTTAAAACCATGCGCAAATGCCAACGTGGCATTCTTTTTCAATGCAGGCTCGATTTCTTTTTTATAAACGGTAGCAATTTGTTCATCTGGCAGCAATACCATTACAACATCAGCACCTTTAACGGCTTCGGCAACCTCTTTGACTTTCAATCCCGCTTTCTCTGCTTTATTCCAGGACGCGCCATCTTTACGCAGCCCCACGGTCACTTTCACGCCTGATTCGGTTAAATTGTTCGCATGCGCGTGACCTTGGGAACCATAACCCAGTATGGCGACTTTTTTTCCTTTGATAAGTGAAAGATCAGCGTCTTTATCGTAAAAAACTTTCATTATTTTCCTTTTAAACAGATTGGCAGTAGAAATAAATCGATCAACAGATAAACAATAAAACGAACAAGATTTTCGTCAACTTTTTAACGTTGTTACTTCATTGTTCATCAATAATTTTAGTATTGAAAAGTGTAAATTATACCCTTAAAACCCATTCTCCGCGGCCTATACCGCAGGCTCCGGTACGCACGGTTTCTAACACGGCACTGGGCTCAATGGCTTTCAAAAAAGCATCCAGCTTACAACTGGTACCAGTCAATTCAATGGTATAAGATTTGGTGGTGACATCAATGATAGAACCTCTAAAGATTTCCGTCAGCCGCATAATTTCATCTCGTTCGGTACCTATCGCACGCACTTTGACCAACATCAATTCCCGTTCGATGTGATTGCCCTCATTTAGATCAATGACTTTCACCACTTCAATGAGCTTATTCAATTGCTTAGTGACTTGCTCCACCACCTCGTCAGAACCAATAGTAACTAGCGTCATTCGTGACAGTGTCGGATCTTCCGTCGGAGCTACCGTCAAGGATTCAATGTTATAACCACGTGCAGAAAATAACCCGGCTACGCGCGATAAAGCCCCTGATTCATTCTCCATCAATAAAGAAATTATATGTCGCATTATTGTTATACCAAAATCATTTCAGATAAGCCTTTACCACCCGGCACCATAGGAAAGACATTTTCAGTTTGATCGGTAATAAAATCCAAAAATACCAATTGATCTTTGAGCTTGAACGCTTCCTTGAGCGCCCCCTCAACATCTTCGGGTTTTTCAATTTTCATACCGACATGGCCGTAGCTTTCGGCTAACTTCACAAAATCAGGCAATGCGTTCATATACGATTCGGCATAGCGATTGCCATGAAAAAACTCTTGCCATTGCCGTACCATGCCCATATAACGATTGTTCAAATTAACAATCTTAAGCGGCAGATGATATTGTTTACAGGTCGACAATTCTTGAATACACATCTGAATACTGGCTTCGCCCGTAATACAAGCAACTTTTGCTTTGGGATTGGCCAATTGCACTCCCATCGCAGCCGGCATGCCAAAACCCATCGTACCCAAACCTCCAGAATTGATCCAGCGGCGTGGTTTATCGAATTTATAAAACTGCGCCGCCCACATTTGGTGTTGCCCGACGTCAGAAGTAATAAACGCATCGCCCTTAGTGATTTCATAAAGCGTCTCAATCACCTTCTGCGGTTTGATAATTTTGCTAGTACGATCAAATTTCAAACAATCGCGTTCGCGCCATTGATCAATTTGCTTCCACCACTCTTTCAACGCAGCAGAGTCAGGCTTCTTTTTCTCCGCTTTAAGTAGTTTGAGCAATTCTTTCAATACATCCAATACATCTCCCACAATCGGCACATCCACTCTGACACGTTTGGAAATCGACGAAGGATCAATATCGATATGAATGATTTTTCTATTCTCGTTGAAAAAGTGTTTTGGGTTTCCGATCACGCGATCATCAAAGCGTGCGCCAACAGCGATCAGCACATCGCAGTATTGCATCGCCATATTGGCTTCATAGGTACCATGCATCCCCAACATGCCTAAAGATTGCTTGTCCGTTGCAGGAAAACCACCCAAACCCATTAAGGTATTCGTACAAGGAAAATTCAACGCTCTGGTAAGTTCAGTCAATTGTTCAGCGGCATTGCTCAAAATCACGCCGCCACCGGCATAAATCATAGGTCTCTTTGCGCTCAAAATCAGTTCAAGCGCCTTCTTGATTTGACGCGAATGACCTTTGGTAACAGGATTATAAGAACGCATGGTGACTTTATCGGGATAAACAAACTGCGTTAGTTGTTGCGATACATCCTTCGGAATATCGACTAACACAGGACCAGGCCGACCCGTTGACGCGATATAAAATGCTTTTTTCATCGTCATGGCGAGCTCGGAAACATCTTTCACCAAAAAATTATGCTTAACGCAAGGACGCGTAATGCCAACAGTATCCACTTCTTGAAAAGCATCCAAGCCGATCGCAGCAGTCGGCACTTGCCCACTGATAATCACCAATGGAATAGAATCCATATAGGCTGTGGCGATTCCTGTGACTGCATTAGTAACGCCGGGGCCGGAAGTAACCAAAGCCACTCCGACGTTTTTACTAGAACGCGCATATCCATCCGCAGCATGAATCGCTGCTTGTTCATGCCGCACTAAAATATGACGAACCTTGTCTTGTTTGAAAAGTTCATCATAAATAAACAATACTGCGCCGCCAGGATAGCCAAAAATACACTGTACGCCTTCCTCTTGTAAACAGCGTATCGCAATTTCTGCCCCGGTTAATTCCACATTCATGCTTTTCTATATCCCAGTATCAATTCAATCAGTTTAAAACCATACATTTAATCACAACAACGTCGATCATCCAAGATCAATTTCCTGTTCCACCGACGGTTAATCCATCAATTCGAAGCGTAGGTTGTCCAACACCTACTGGCACACTTTGACCTTCCTTACCGCAAGTGCCAACGCCGGGATCAAGACACATGTCGTTACCAATCATGGAAACTCGCGTCAAAACGTCGGGGCCATTACCGATCAATGTAGCACCTTTGACCGGATAGGTAATTTTGCCATCTTCAATCATATAAGCTTCTGCGGCTGAGAATACAAATTTTCCGCTGGTAATATCGACTTGACCACCACCAAAATTCGCTGCATATAAACCCTGTTTGACCGATGCGATGATTTCTGCCGGATCTTTATCGCCGTTGAGCATATGAGTGTTGGTCATACGAGGCATCGGAATATGCGCATACGACTCTCTCCGTCCATTGCCAGTCACCGCAGTATCCATCAAACGAGCATTCAAACTGTCTTGTAAATACCCTTTTAAAATTCCATCTTCGATTAAAACCGTGCGTTGTGTCGGATTGCCCTCATCATCGATATGTAAAGATCCGCGACGCAATGGAATAGTGCCATCGTCAACCACCGTCACACCTGAGGACGCAACACGCTCACCTACCCTGCCGGAAAAAGCTGAACTACCTTTACGATTAAAGTCACCTTCCAAACCATGCCCGATCGCTTCGTGCAATAAAATCCCCGGCCATCCACTGCCTAAAACTACCGTCATCGTTCCCGCCGGAGCAGGTCGTGCGTCCAAATTAACAATGGCCTGATGCACCGCTTTTTGGGCATATTCTTGTAAAATTTCGTCGCTAAAATAAGCATAATCGAAACGTCCACCACCGCCAGCAATTCCTTGTTCTCGACGACCATTTTCTTCGGCAATCACTTGTAATGACAAGCGCACCAATGGTCTGACATCCGCTGCCAGCAAACCATCGCTACGCACCACCATGACGACCTCGTATTCACCGGCCAAAGAAACGATCACTTGAGTAATTCGCGGATCAATTTTTCGGGTATAACGCTCCAATTTTTCTAGCAAAGCAACTTTTTCTGCATCTTTAAGGCTTGCAATCGGATCTTGCGGCAAATAAAGCTGCCGATGTGAACTCACCTCTTGACGCTTTCCGGTCTGCACTGATTGATTACTTCCCTGATGCGCAATAGCACGGGTAGCTTGAGCAGCAGTCACCAACGCCGACATACTGATATCGTCCGAATAGGCAAAACCAGTTTTGTCGCCACTCACCGCGCGCACACCAACGCCTTGATCGATATTGAAGCTACCGGATTTTACGATACCTTCTTCAAGCACCCATCCTTCCGACCGGCTGTATTGAAAAAATAAATCGGCATAATCGACTTGATGCGTCAGAACCTGATCAAGCACCTGTTGCAATGCTGGAGTATCAATATCATAGGGCGTCAACAGACAACGATCCGCAATCTTAAAAAAATCTTGATCGCCTTGATTAGACTTGGCACTTTCAAATGTCATTACCATATTATTTTTGCTCAACAAAATTTGAAATGGATTGTTTATTCCAACCCATCACAGATAGGGTCAGAAAACGATCCCGTTAGTATACTTTACCTTGAATCTTTATAGAGTAATTGGATGCAATACAAATCTGAATCCAATTAATTTTGGCAGATACTGTGGCGAGAAAGAAACTCAGAAATTATTCTGGAAATTACTTTGAAAACCATCGGCCTTAAAAAACTCACTAACAGAACTGCAGGGTTCGATGATTTAATGCGGGTAAATTAATCCGTAAACGAGATTGATATTCGAGATCGATTGTCGCGACGACTGCGCCGGGACCTTTTGGCAAACGCGCCATCACAACACCCCAAGGATCGACGATCATACTGTCGCCATTGGTTTCGCGTCCACCTACGTGATAACCCCCTTGTCCTGGGGCGATAACATACGCCATGTTTTCAACGGCGCGCGCGCGCACCAACACTTCCCAATGCGCTTTTCCGGTAATCGCAGTAAATGCAGCCGGCGCCAAAATGATGTCGACTTTGTCCATGCTGCGGAATAATTCAGGAAAACGCAAATCGTAACAAATCGACAGCCCCATGCGTCCAAACGGGGAATCCACCGTAACCACCTTATCTCCCGCTTTGATGGTTTTTTCCTCAGCGTAACGTTCGTTACCTAATTGCAAACCAAACAAGTGAATTTTATCGTAGCGAGCAGCTAATTCACCATTATCCGCATACACCAAACAACTGTTATACACTTTGCCCGGATCTGATGTCGCAAGCGGAACAGAACCACCAACAAGCCAAATTTTATGGCGCTTAGCGGTATCACTTAAAAATTTCTGTATCGGTCCCTCACCGGGTTGCTCACCTACCGCAAGCTTGTCGGTATCTTTCAAGCCCATAATACAAAAATATTCTGGCAGCACAACAAGCTTGGCTTGCTGCGAAACGGCTTCCTCTATCCACCGCGCAGCTTCTTCCAAATTGGCAGTAACGCTCGGTCCGGAAGCCATTTGAATTGCAGCCACCCGAAAGCTATTAAGCTTTTCATTTGCGGTCACCGATTGATGATCTTGATGAGTATTTTTTAACATTTTTTCATGGCATCGTAATTTATAGTTACACACCTGATAATTCATACACAAAACAGATAGCACAAATGGCGATAAGTATTTGATTCACCTATTGATGCCATATTTCCAAATATATCAGGTTGTTTTATTATCGTATCGGTAATAAACAGAAACTTTCCCTCGCAAATCTGATTTTATCATCTACGCAGCCAACGCACTATTTGATTTACAATGCACCATGCCTATTTCCGAACCGTTACCTCAGCCACTGTCCATTGCCATCGCCCATAGTCGCTATATCCAAAGGCTATTGGAGAGCGAACCGGAAAGAATCAGTGTATTGGCTGAGACATTTCAACATCCCTTTACCGGGCATGAAATGCAAGCCATTTTGCATTCGCAAATCACACAAATAACAGACGAGGATGCTTTGCATCGAATCCTGCGCGATTTACGCAAACAAGTCATGCTGCGTTTAATCGTGCGCGATCTTAGCGACTTGGCTGATTTAGCAGAAGTGATGTCAAGCATTACCGCGCTCGCGGAAATCGGTATCCGTTTTGCCTTGCAATTCCACGAAAATTGGCTTGCACAACCCGATCGCTTTGGTACACCCCAAGGCGAATTGAGTAACACCACGCAACACCTCATGGTCGTAGCAATGGGTAAATTAGGTGGCGGCGAGTTAAATGTCTCATCGGACGTCGACCTTATTTTTGTCTATCCCGAAGACGGCGAAACCAATGGTAAAAAATCCATTTCCAATCATGAGTTTTTTGCTCGTTTAGGACGCAAGCTGATCGCAAGCCTGCATGATTACACAGTCGATGGTTATGTGTTTCGAGTTGATATGCGCTTGCGTCCACATGGTGAAAACAGTCCGCTGGCGATCAGTTTTCCGATGCTGGAAGAGTACTTCATCAAACAAGGTCGCGAATGGGAACGACATGCTTGGATCAAAGGACGTGTGATTGCGGGTTATCCCGACAATGACAAAGAAGCGGAATCGGCGTTGATGGAAAAAATCGTACGGCCTTTCGTGTTTCGCAAATATCTCGACTTTGGCGCGTATGAAGCGATGCGAAAACTACACGTACAAATTCGCAAAGAAGTAGAACGGCGGGAACTGCATGAAAATATTAAACTCGGCCCCGGCGGCATCCGAGAAATTGAATTCATCGCGCAAGTTTTCCAATTAATCCGCGGCGGACGAGACGTTGACTGGTATATCCGTCCGACTTTAGAAGTTTTGCAACGAATACGAAAAAAACAACAGCTATCCGCGGAAACCGTGACTGAACTCATTGAAGCCTATCATTTCTTACGCAATCTGGAACACCGGCTACAATATCTAGACGATCAGCAAACCCAAACGCTGCCAGCCGATTCCAATGATAAGCACTTGATTGCCATGAGCATGGGTTTTGATGATTACGCGACTTTCATGCAACGACTCGATACGCATCGCAACAACGTCGGTCGTCATTTCGATTTTACTTTCGCAGCGCCGAAAAAATCCACTTCGCACGACATGCTGACTTCGCTGTGGCGCACCGAAGCACAGGATACATCGCACAATGAAGCAGCCACATCGCAACTCAGTTTATTGGGCTTTGCGGAACCCGAAAAAATCTCGCAACGTCTGCGGTTATTCTATCAAGGCGATTTCTATGGCTTGCTATCGGAATATACACAGCAACAAATCACCGCCCTTGTTCCACTGTTGATCGAAACCGCAGCGAAACATCCGCCGGTCGAAATCACTTTTGAACGGATGTTGCAGTTACTTGAAAAAATTAGCGCACAAACTGCATATATTTCTTTGTTGCAAGAACATCCGCACACGCTGCAACGTGTCGCTGAATTGGTCAGTATCAGTCAATGGGCCAGCGATTATCTTGGCCGCCATCCGATTCTGCTCGATGAATTATTGCGCCGCGATGAACCCAATCCAATTCCTGATTGGCAAGCCTTACGCAATGAACTGATTTATCAATTAAATCACATCAATAATCCGAAAATAGATATCGTCGAATGGCAAATGGACGTTTTGCGTCACTTTCAGCACGCGCAAGTATTTCGCCTATTAGTTACTGATTTGGAAGGCTCGCTACTGCTAGAAAACTTGAGCGATCATCTGACCGCATTGGCTGATTTAATTCTCGATGCGGTTTTGCAGTTAGCGTGGCAAGGATTAAAAAAACGCCATCGTGAAAAACCCGCCTTTGCCATCATTGGCTATGGCAAACTGGGTGGCAAAGAACTCGGTTATGTGTCCGATCTCGATTTAGTGTTTCTGTATCAAGACGACCATCCCGATGCTGCGGAAATCTACACCAAACTCGGTCAAAGCATCAATACCTGGCTGACCCGCCCTACTTCTGCGGGACTGTTATATGACACGGATTTGCGATTGCGTCCGAACGGCGCTTCAGGTTTGTTGGTACACTCGATGGACGCATTCACCAAATACCAACATGAACAAGCCTGGGTATGGGAACACCAAGCACTGACCCGCGCCCGCTATGTGGTTGGCGATGCGCAAGTCGGTGAACAATTTGAAAATACGCGCAAAGAAATCTTATGCAAGCAACGCAACTTGACCGAATTACGTCATGAAATACTGAAAATGCGCCAAAAAATGCTTGATGCGCACCCTAACTTTACCCATCTGTTTGATATCAAACACGACCGCGGCGGCATCATCGATGTTGAATTTATCGTGCAATATCTGGTGTTGGGGTTCTCAGGTCAATTTCCGCAATTAACCGGTAATATCGGGAACATCGCTTTGCTCAAACTGGCAGGCGAATTAGGATTGATCGCACCGTGGAAAGCAGAAAATGTCCGCCCGGCCTACCGCGAATTTCGCCGACTACAACATCGGCAACGCTTGAGCGGCGATAGCGACAGCATTTATAATCCAGCTACCGACGCGCCGATACAACGCTTTGCTCGTGTCGAAGGCATTCATCTACAGGAAGATCGTTTGGCAGTGTTATCGTTATGGGAAGACGTTTTTGGCGATGAATGACGGTCTAGCAAAAATAGTCGATCCATCTGAAACGACTTTATTTCGAATACAGGAAAAACAATTTTTATATAACCCGATGAATATTCAATTATTATCAAAAAATATGGGTTGTTTAAAAATTTCTGGCACGACTCCTGCTTAATACAAAACACACACAGTTTGGTGTGCCTTACACAAACAAAAGGAGAAAAACATGCAACAAGTACAAAAAGGTTTCACGTTAATCGAGTTAATGATCGTTGTCGCTATTATCGGTATTTTGGCAGCAGTAGCTGTGCCTGCTTATCAAAATTACACTCTTAAAGCAAAATTTACTGAAGTCATAAATGCTAGTGCGGCTATCAAAACTGGCGTTGAAGTATGTGTGCAAGCGGGTAATTGCTTCAATGCCGGAACCATACAAAACGTAGCCTTTGGTTATCAAGGTCTTATTCCGGCAGCTCCAAATGCATCTACCTTTTTAGGCGGTGTTACGGTATCAGGAGCTGGAGTAATAACAGCTACGGCAACATCTAATCAGGGACTTGCCGCTGAAACTTATATTTTAACTCCTACTGCCGACGCTCAAGGTAAAGTAACTTGGGCAGTAGATGCTACGAGCACTTGCCGCACACGTGCCGCTGGCGCTATTTGCTAGTACAAATTTTTAAATAAAAAAACCGCCTCCAAAGGCGGTTTTTTTATTTAACTAAAACAATCAAAATTTACACCACAATTCACGTCCAAAAGTGACAATTTTTGTCACTTTTTCCTATTTAATACACACCACGCGCACTTGATGGATATCGGTGATGCCTTGCAGTACTTTTTCGATACCATCTTGTTTCAACGTGCGCATGCCATCACTTAACGCCGTCACCAGCATTTCCGCCACGCGCGCGCGTTCCTGGATGTTTTTCTTCAACGCATCGCTGGCGGTCATCAATTCGTGCAAACCCACACGTCCTCTAAAGCCGGTATTGGAACAATCATCGCAGCCAACCGGTTTATAGAGCGTAATTTGTCCGTTTTCATCGCCATATTGCTCTTTCCAGTGATTCAGTATTTCCTGACGCGATGCTTCTGGATTGGCTTTGAAACGATCGATATTGTTCAGCTCTTCGCAATATTCGAGCAGTAATGAATTAATTTCCTGATCGCTGGCAATATGCGGCTCTTTGCATTTGCATAAGCGTTTTGCCAAGCGTTGTGCCAATACGCCGAGTAACGCATCGGAAAAGTTGAACGGGTCCATGCCCATGTCGAGCAAGCGGATGACCGATTCCGGCGCACTATTGGTATGCAGCGTAGCCAGCACCAAATGCCCGGTGAGCGAGGCTTCAATACCGATACTGGTGGTTTCTTTATCGCGCATCTCACCCACCATGATAATATCCGGATCGGCGCGTAAAAAAGACCGCATGATGGCGGGAAAAGTTAGCCCGGCTTTGACGTTGATTTGCACCTGACGCAATCCCTTTTGGGTAATCTCCACCGGATCTTCCGCTGTCCATATTTTGGTATCGACGCGGTTGAGATATTTGAGAATCGAATGCAGCGTGGTCGTTTTACCGGAACCGGTCGGGCCGCAGACGAAAAACAAACCATACGGCTTGCTGATGATTTTTTTCAACTCTTCCTGGTTATACGTTGTAAAGCCCATTTTTTCCAGCGGAATCGGCTCACCCGCCGCCAAAATCCGCATCACTACATCTTCCACGCCCCCAGCAGATGGAATAGTCGCCACGCGCAGTTCAATATCCAAGGGGGCATATTTGCGAAACTTGATTTTGCCGTCTTGCGGTTTGCGTTTTTCCGAAATATCCATATCGCACATGATTTTGATACGGGTAATAAACGGATTACGATAACTGGCGGGAATTTCGATATAAGGCATCAATGAACCGTCTTTACGGAAACGGATTTTAGTTTTCTCCTTGCCGCCATAGGGTTCGATATGAATATCGGAGACACCCATTTTGTGCGCGTCGATAATGATTTTATTGACCAGTTTAACCAGCTCGTTATCCGAAGCGGCAGACGATTCCTCACTGAGATTCACCCCAGCTTCATCACCATCGCCTTCGTCCAAGCTACCCAGCATTTCATTGATGTCACCTGCGGCGACATCGTCAGTATTGACGCCGTAAAACTGTTCTATGGTGTGCAAAAACTCGCGGCGTGTTGCTACCGCATAGATTACTTTATGTTTCGGAAAAATAGTATTAACGATGCGTTGGGATTTGATCGATTCCGGATCGAGCGCCAATACCGTGACCTCATCCCTGGTCTCATCGATTGGCAACCAACCATTGTTTTCGATGTAATCTCTTTTTAAATTCTTCAACAAGGTGAAAGGCTTGATACGATCGGCTTTATATCCTTCATAAGGCACGTTGAAAAACAATGATAATGCCCGTCCGATTTGCGCAACTTCTATTTTTAATTCGTCGATAAAAACATCTTCTAGCTCACAGCGTTTATTCCGCGCGGATAGCACCGCTTCTTCATATTGCCCGATTGAGATGATGCGTTCAAAAATCAAATGGTCATATTTCGACTTGGCGACCTGAGCAATTTTCGGTTGTGGTTGAAGAACATGCGCCAATGCATTACAGATTTCTATCAATCCTGCCAAAGCGGCTTGCGAGAACGGTTCATTCGTTTTGTGATTGACCAGTTGCACGATACCCAATGCGTTTGCGTCATCCACCCCCACAATCGGCGCAACTAGCATTTGTTTGGTGCGATAACCAGTACGTTTATCCACATCGTGTGAAAATGTCATGGAAGGTTCTATCTTGCGCAATTCCGCTTTGTGATAAACATCTTCGATATTGACAGGCTGTTTATTGATGCTGACATAATTGACGATACTGCCCTGTATCAGCGGCAATTTAAGATCTTGCAGCGACGCTCCTGTTTTGACGCGTGTGCTCAAATAACTTTGATCTTCGCTCAAAGTATAGATCGTGGCGCGATCCGAATTGAATATCTGACAAATTTCCTTGCTCGATTCAAATATGATTTCATCCAGGCTCTCAGCCGCAAGAATTTTACTGATCAACGGTTGCAATGCCTTGGAAAAATCTTTTTCAGATACCTTATCCGCAATCGTTGTAGCCGAGCCATTGCTTTTTGATGGAATAGACGATGTTCTCATGGGAATAGCCTCCGAGTTCGTTAAAACTCAAACGTGTGATTATTGTGCAACTGACGCGGATTAAATTGTGGAATAATTTCTTGAATCTGATTCATCGTCATATCCACTTCACCCGGTTTCAAGTGGGTAATATAAAGCTCAGCATTACCTTTAAATTTTTTCAAATCCTCGGCCAACAAACTAGGGCAATAATGTTTTGACCGGATGGCGATATCTTTCTTTTGATCGCAAAAAGCAGATTCAACAATAAGATATTGCAGATTTTCAATTTTGTTGACGATAGGCCAGAATTTAGGATTGGTAGTCGTATCGGATGTAAAAACCAAACTGGAAAGCCCTGAATCCAATTGATAACCTACCGTTGGCACCACATGATTAGCGGGTAATGGCGTTATTTTACGGCCTTGCAAATTTACCGTTTCATTCACCGTGATAATTTCATAGCGCATATATGGCTTGCGTTGATCGGGAATTTTGGTAAAGTCGGGCCACAAGTGCCAATTGAACAAATGAGATTGCAAAACTTCACGCGTCGCTTCCGTGACGTGAAGAATGATTGGCTTGTTACGGACATAACCCACCGTATCCACCAAGAAAGGAATATAAACAACATGATCGAGATGCGCGTGCGTGATAAAAATATGATCAATCTTGATCATCTCGCCCATGCGCAAATTGCCGACACCCGTTCCGGCGTCTATGAGAATGTCATCGTCCAGTAAAAAAGCCGTGGTTTGTTCGCCACTGCCGATACCGCCGCTGCACCCCAGCGTTCTGAGTTTCAATAGATTCTTGCCTCATACAAAACAAATTATTTAACCAGTAACACAGGCATGGTTGCCGATTGCATCACCTTGTTGGTCACTGACCCCAGTAATAAACCTTCGATATTTCCTTTACCACGTGGCCCCATGACGATTTGGTCATATTTTTGTTCTGCCGCAAAACGCACGATCATTTCTGCTGGGTCTCCCACCGTAATATGATACTGGTAAGCAACCCCTGCTTGATCGAGCAATTTGCGGAGATTTTCGAGGCTTTTTAGGCCTTCTTCTTGATGATACTGTTTGATATCCGTTGCGCTGATATACGACGAAATATTACCACTCAATGGCATTTGAACGGTCAATAAATGAATTTCTGGCATCTCTTTGTACCAATTCAATAACTTCATGAATTCAACGATTGCTTTATCGGAATTTTCAGAACCATCGACGGGTAACAAAATTTTTAACATGCTATATTTCTCAAAAATTGTAAAAGATTAATTATTTTTTCTTAGCTGCTGGATCATCAACTAAATCAACAATAGGCATCTGCTTGGTTTTTTGCCTGTTTGCGAGCATTTTCCCCACAGCAACCACGGTCAATGCACCAACGACCGGCGCAACCCAGCGCAAATAACTCGCTTGAGCATCGACCCATTCTTTTGTCGCCACATCGGAAACCAACATGTCGCCAGCAATCCAACCCAATAATCCAGCACCAATAGCAATCGTTACTGGAAAACGTTCCATCAGTTTCATCACCAGTTGACTACCCCAAACGATTATCGGCACGCTAATTACCAAACCAAATATAACCAATCCCATTTCATCTTTTGCCGCACCTGCAATGGCAATCACATTATCCAAGCTCATCACGGCATCAGCAACAATAATAGTTTTGATAGCACCGATCAATGTCGTACTGGCATCAATTTCATGTTCGCCTTCTGATTCTGGTTGCAATAATTTGACGCCAATCCATAACAATAGTGCGGCGCCGACAATTTTTAAATACGGAATGGCCAGCAAGCTTAAAGCAAAGAAGATGAGTACCACTCTCAAGGCAATAGCACCAAAAACACCCCAGAAAATCCCCAGTTTACGCTGATCCTCAGGCAAGCGACGGCACGCCAAGGCAATGACCACCGCATTGTCACCCCCTAATACAATATCAATTGCGATAATTTGCAGGACTGCAATCCAAAATTGCGGATCATCAAAACTCATTTATTTTTCCTATTGACTTAGTGATTGTTCTTAACATCATGACACAGCCTATCCGTATCTCTTTCCACATCCAAAAAATTCAATAATTCATTACGCTGTTGTAATGTATCGTAATAACCTAGTTCTATTAAGTCACGGCAAAAAGCAGATTCAAATAATACATAACTTAGCAATGTTAACCCGTTCGTCCCCGTTGCTCCAACTGCACGGTACAAATTGCGCATCACCCAAGGCAAAGTGTGCGTATACTTTTTCGCAATTTGATTGATGCTCTGACTTGGCGCGATCATCATCGCCCGAATTGGACGTAGAGGAATATTTTTTTCTTTTAATAATTCATGAGAGACATGTTTGACCGTTTCGTTGATTCGTAGCAACCGTTCCAAATCCACATCCAAGCTATCGACAAAAATACTGTTAAATGCATGACCTGCAATCTGCGCAAATGGCGGATAACCTGCCGCTTCCTCTCTGTGCGGCTCATCCAATATCGCTCTGCGTACCCCGATCACGAGTATCTTATCTGCCCCTAGATGCAAAGCAGGGCTTATCGGCGCCAACTGCCGCATTGACCCATCACCAAAATACTCGCGATTCAGTTTTACGGCAGGAAAAATAAACGGTATCGAAGAGGATGCCAACATGTGTTCAACACCAAGTCGCACTGAAACTCCGACTCGTTGTGCTCTTCGCCATGGCTTGACTTCTTTTGCTGCCTGATAAAATGTAACCGAATCTCCCGAAGTATATCCCCACGCCGTCAGTCCTACCGCATGCAATGCCCCCGCGCGAATACAATAAGGAATCGAACGAAAAGAAAATTTACTGCGTAATAACATTTGCAAAGGAGCATTATCCAACAAGGAAATTGCACGAGATTTTCCGTAGTCGCTCGACACGAGTGAAAACATACATCGTAATAGGTTTTGCGCAACACCAACAAAATCCGCTCGATGAATCTGGTTAACATGAAAATTAGACCAAACCGCCTCTAATTTATTAACCCCTTCAGCATAATTACTGGCAGAAACAGCGACGCTTGCGGCATTGATAGCACCTGCCGAGGTACCACATACCACAGGAAAAGGATTACGCGTTTTGTCAGGTATTAATTCAGATATGGCTTTTAGAACACCTACTTGATAAGCAGCCCGAGCACCTCCACCGGTCAAAACCAGTCCGACTTTAGGTTTGGTTGAAGGAACACATTGCTCGGACTCGGTCATTAGTGCGCTGACTTTCCATTGACTTTCTCCAAAGCATCCTGCAATGTTTCATCGGGTAAGCTATTGAGAAAACGCGCCAGCAATTTAGCTGCACGATGTGCCGATCTGGGTAATTTAGCGCTATCTAGGCTTGCCACAAAAACAGCCGCAGCACCAGCCGCATCCAGCAAACTTTGGCGTTCATCCATTAAAATTTCTATTTCTTCTCTTAACATTGAAATTTGTCGTTCTTTTAGTAGCGTGCCTGCCATGTAATATCCTATAACAGTAAATATAGCAAATAGCCACCAATATAACAGTAGTCTAAAAAATTTAAGTTACAAACTCAGTGATATTTGCCATGTTTTTTGCTATTACAATACACATCTCATTAATTTGGCCACTTCACGACAATGAATCATCATTCACAGCATTCTTTATATCCTGAAATTCAGCCTTTCCGACAAGGCTTCCTACCACTTGATTCGATACATACGATGTATTGGGAAGAATCGGGCAACCCCAATGGCGTTCCTGTTGTATTTCTACACGGCGGACCAGGAGCAGGCTCTTCACCTGCGCATCGACGGCTTTTCGATCCATCATATTATCGCATTGTCATTTACGATCAAAGAGGTGCTGGTCGCTCAACACCGCTAGGAGAAATTCACGACAACACAACGATCCATTTAATTAAAGACTTAGAATTTTTACGTCAGCGCCTAGGAATAGATCATTGGCTTGTTTTTGGCGGCTCATGGGGCAGCACACTAGCACTTGCTTATGCTGAGACACATCCGGAACGTTGCCTAGGGCTTATTTTGCGCGGGATTTTTCTGTGCCGGAAATCAGAAATCGATTGGTTTCTTTACGGATTACGTAACCTTTTCCCAGAAGCATGGCAAAAACTAGTAGAACCCCTATCAGAAGATGAGCGTCACGATATTTTAGCAGCCTATTATCAACGCTTACTTAATCCCGATTCAGAGATTCACATGCCTGCCGCACGTAGTTGGGGCATTTACGAAGGCTCATGTTCGACATTGCTGCCTAATCCATCTGTCGTCAATTATTTCGCCAGCGATACCGTTGCGTTGGGACTTGCTCGCATGGAAGCACACTATTTCACGCACAACATTTTTTTGCCTGAGAATTCAATATTGAACAATGTTCATAAATTGCACAACATTCCCGCAACGATTGTTCAGGGACGTTATGACGCGGTATGCCCGATTATCAGCGCAGACGATTTACATCACGCATGGCCACAAGCGGAATATATTGTTATTGATGACGCCGGACACTCGGTTTGGGAACCTGGCATACAATCGGCACTCATTCACGCGATGGAGAATAAGTTTAAGCAGTTAACCAGTAAATGAACGCTTAACTAGAAGAATCAGAAAAATTCTTCTAGTATTTTTTACCGTTTACAAATGCAAACCACACTCGGTTTTCGGCTTACCTACCCAACGACCGCTGCGGCCCTCTCCTTTTACCGTGCAATGAGTACATCCGATAGAGGAATAGCCTTCTTCCACTAACGGATGAAACGGCAGCTTATGTTCGAGAATATAAGCGTCGCGCTCTTCCCGCGTCACGTCAATCATAGGATTGAATTTGATAATCCCTCTGCGTTCCTCGAAAATATCCAATCCAGCACGGTGATCGGTCTGCCAGCGCATTAAACTGGAAACCCAGACATGATAATTCGGCTTGATTTCTTCCAACGGATTGATCTTATTGATCGTACAACAAAAATCCGGATCAGTTTGATACAGCTTTTCCTTAACGCTGTATTCGTGTTGATACGCATCCGCCTTAACATCTTGCACGCTCAAGTGAAAAAGTTTGGTCAAATAGTTCCGGTACATTAGTGTTTCAGGAAAATGGAAACCGGTATCAATAAAGAAAATCACTTGTTCAGGGCGAATACGCGAAATAATATGCAAGAAATACGCCGATGTTGCGGCAAAAGAAGAAGTTACCATCACTTTTTCCGGTTGAAAATCGGTATATAACTTGTGTAAGCGCTCCTCAAAATTGAGTGAACGATAACGTTCATTCAATTCTGCAATCTCTTTGGCGCTTAACTGAGCCGTGTTTCCCCCTGCATTGTTATTATCAGTGCTAGTACTAGTGGGCTGCTCACAGTCACTTGAATTGGTTTGTGTCACTATTGCTGCTTCGGACATACTCGAATAATCCATAAAAAAACAAAAATTCCATCATGCCTTGGGTTTAAAAATAAAAGGCTCTGACAGGCTCATTAATAAAGTGGACTGTTGATATGGCAGGTTGTTCAAAATTCCTTGCAATCAAACATCCTGAAAAGATTGTAAAACTTATTACGATTAAAAACATTTTCTTTTCTTTATATCGCTCCAATCTACCTACGATAAACCTTCTTGTCAAACATAATAAGAATGTGGTTTCTAATGATTTACAGATTGCGCAAGATATCTTAACTCATTCTATTAATTCACAAAAACTTCACCGAATTGAAATTTCCATGACACCAGTTTGTCATTATCGCTTGCTAAGCTTTGACTCGCATTCATTGCTCTTTCAGTTTTAGTTCAGTTTCGGAATGGATGCTTAACACTACGCATCAGTATGAGAGTTTGGTGTTAATGAATTGTTTCAAATTCTTAATTAATCTAATGGAGATTTAAAATGAAAAAAGCCTCACTCGCACTGTTAGCAGTTACTTTATCATTTCTAGTCAGCTTGAATGCAATAGCTGCCTGCGCACCACAAGTTACAACGTTGATAACCCAAGCACCTTACTCAACGATGAACGCCATTCTGACATCTTCAAAAATTACAACTCTCACAACCAAACTCAGCGCCGTCAAAGATAGCACAACTTACAATAAGTTACTTGTTGAAGCTGTTGCAACTGCGGGTATGGTTGCTAATGGACGTGTCGTTATTACTCTGCCGGATGGAACAGTAGTTGTCGATACATCTAAAGGCGCTACCAATACATTTGCAAATTTTGATGCCAAAAAAATCAATGAAAATCATAACACTCGCATCTCTATTTTAGATGCTCAACTTTATGATTGCGGTGTTGGACTAGAAACAAAAACCAGTTCTACAACTGACGTCAAAGAAGTGTATTTAGCAAAACGTTTAGGCAACTATCTTAACAGCGCTGGTACTGTAAGACTTTCTCATAAATAATCGATTCTAATTTGTCGCTTACCAAACGACAATAATTGAATATTTGTAAAGTATTTATGGGTTATCTAAGTATCGGCATTAACGATAACCCATTTTTCCGTCACCTCTCTCCATATATACCCTACCCTTTGAAAAATTTTCGCGTGAAAAATCCTTCAGAACTTAAACTACCCTTGCTTTTCGCAGCATATGACAGCGGAATTGGTGGGACAGGCATCAGCTTCAGCGGGTCGCGATTATAACTTCCAATAACACAGTCAATTCATTAAAAAACCTTACAAAAGATGGCTTGTTGACACCAATAAGTCTCACGATAGTCTATTTATAATGAAATTATCGTTACTTTGAATTGGATCATTTTGCAATCGGCCCACGAGAATGAGTGACCAATCTCTTTCTTGTTAACGCAATTATCATGAAGGAATTTCATCATGCATAACCACTTAAAACCTTCTCTGTCACTGAAATTTATATTCTTCACTATTGCATTATTTTTCTATGGACATCATGCAATGGCGGATTATATTGACAAAACCCTATCCACTGGTCAGGTGCGCATTCATTATTCCAACACGGCACCGTCAAACTGTGACGCCATACTGCTTGCAGTAGGCACAGCCATGAGTATTTCAAGCTACGACAAGCTGTCTGAAGAATTAATTCTACAAGGTTACGTTACCGTCATTATGGATCATGCACCGGGAAACATGACCAAAACCAGTTCTACCAAATATGCCGCATTAGCAAACGATGTTAAATCCAACTTGAGTAGTTGGCTCGGTGGATCAATTTGTAGCAGCGTAACTCACTGGATCATGGGCGGGCATTCCGCTGGTGGACAAGCTGCTCAAGATGCAATTGCCAACAGTTTGACGCAAGCCGATGCGATTTTTAGCATTGACCCTTACAATGCCAACAATGCCGGTTATGTCAACTTACCCGCACTCTACTGGGGATTCGACGTTACAACGTGCTTTGTTGACAAAAATAACGCCGCCAAAGCAGCCTATTTGCGCAGCCAAAATCATCGTGCGTTCTACCGCGTCGATAAAAAATATAGTTGGGGGCCTTGTGGCTATTCACCAGTCTATTTTCATTGCAGTTTTTGTGATGACCATTGTCCAGGATGCACCAATTGCGTAATGACTCCGCAACATTTTTTTGTCGATGTCGCTAGCAGCGTCAAAAAATTCATCAATGCCAAGTTCTATGGCACATGGTCAAAAAGTGCGCTTACCCTCAATGCAACTACTCCGCTAAAGTTGTTTGTCGACAGCGAAATTCCTTAACAAGATTTAGGAATATTTTTTCATAACTAAGCTGTAAGAAATTCGAGGGTTACCTACAGAAAAGTTGACTAAAAATGGTAGTATAAATTTAATTGTGTCTGGTAGTCAGGCAGTAAGATCTGATTTTGACAGGAAATCACGTAATTTAACGCAAAGGATCGAACATGCCTGTAAAGCAAGCATACCAAGAATTTTTAGATCAAACGAAAAGAATTTGCATCAAGGACAAAGACTGGATGTGCAAACCATACTTTGCCAAGTATTTGAAAGTCTCATGGAATCGCAACGGACTGTATTTCTACATGAATCGCCGGAAAACAAGGGTAATGGATTTTACAGTCGTTTTATCAATCACCTGCAAGGTCGCTTTGAAATTAAGATTCCAAGAGATCAATGCAGTCAGTTTTATCCATTGACGCTGGAAATCATCAAACAAGATAGCGCCCGTATGGATCAACTGGCACTATCCCTATATAGCCAAGGTGTTTCCCATCGTGGCGTCAGTCTTATTTTTAAGGATCTGTTTTCTTCCCATTATAGCGCCCTGGGAAGCTATCGCAATGGATCAAAGCATTTGAGCTGCTACGATTATCCTGGCAACGACGTGTACCTTCATCACACTATCACGTTATTTTAAGGGGCTGTAGTAGATCAGGTTAAATTTGAGTCCAAGATTTCAAAATTTTTAACTGTTGTTTAGGTGTTCCATAATTGAATCTGAATTCATATTCCTCGAGAAATAATGGAAATGGTCCTTCAGGAATA
>Ga0209582_1000184_pt1 | contig 58457 bp, 38 predicted proteins | sample KloWWTmetKNB5Kit_FD_187176 | JGI IMG/M metagenome (GOLD analysis project Ga0209582, IMG submission 187176) | Active sludge microbial communities from Klosterneuburg, Austria, studying microevolution and ecology of nitrifiers - Klosterneuburg... | ecosystem: Engineered > WWTP > Aerobic digester >...
CACAATTCTGGTCGATCGCTGCGTTCATGAAGAAGCCCAACAACATCGGTGCGGGACCGTTGATGGTCATGCTCACGCTGGTGGTCGGCGCTGTCAGGTCGAAGCCGCTGTAGAGTTTCTTGGCATCGTCGAGGCAGCAGATGCTCACGCCGCTGTTACCGACTTTCCCATAGATGTCCGGGCGACGACCGGGATCGTGGCCGTAGAGCGTGACGCTATCGAACGCGGTGCTGAGACGCTTGGCAGGAAGGCCCTGGCTCACGTAGTGGAAACGCTTGTTGGTACGCTCCGGTCCACCTTCGCCGGCGAACATCCGCGCGGGGTCCTCGCCTTGGCGTTTGAAGGGATAGATGCCCGCGGTGTAAGGGAAGAAGCCGGGCGTGTTCTCCTGCATGGCCCAGCGCACCTTGTCGCCCCAGCTGCGGAACTTCGGTAGTGCAACTTTCGGGATCTTCAGGTGACTGAGGCTCTCGGTGTGGTTGGGGACCTTGATCTCCTTGCCGCGAACCGAATACACATAGAATTCGTCCGAGTACCTCCTTTCCTCTTCGCTCCATCCTTGCAGCATTGACCACAAGTGTGGATCCAGGTCCTTCCTTATCTCTTCAAATTTCTTGATGAGATTGCTGATCGCTGATTGCTGATCAGCCTCTGCACCGAGGTTGGTGCTAGGCGAATCAGCAATCAGCGAATTAGAAATGAGCAAGTCCGGACCATCGAAAGTCAAGACAGCGGAATAAAGTCCGTACAACTGATCGGCAATGGAAGCTTGTTTCCGGACTTGATCGTCATACCTCCGGTTGTTCTCACTGATCTCGCTCAAGTACCTGCTCTTCGCGGGCGGGATGATCCACACCTTCTCGCTCATCTCGTCGTGCGCGTGGAAGGTGCTGTGGAAGTCAACGCCCGTCTTCGACTTGATGGTCTCCATCAGCCGCACGTATAGGTTGTTGGTTCCTGGATCGTTGAATTGGCTGGCGATCGTTCCAACTACAGGCAACTTGTCATCGTCGGCATCCCACAGCTGGTGATTGCGCTTGTACTGCTTCTTCACGTCGCGCACGGCATCTTGCGCGCCGCGTTTGTCGAACTTGTTGATCGCCACCACGTCGGCGAAGTCGAGCATGTCGATCTTCTCCAATTGCGTGGCCGCGCCGAACTCGGGCGTCATGATGTAGAGCGAAACGTCGCTGTGGTCGAGGATCTCCGTATCGCTCTGGCCGATGCCGCTGGTCTCCAGTACGATCAGGTCGAAGCCCGCGGCTTTCAGCACATCCACCGCTTCCTGCACATGCTTGCTCAATGCGAGGTTGCTCTGGCGCGTGGCGAGGCTGCGCATATACACGCGTTCGCCACGGATGCTGTTCATGCGGATGCGATCGCCCAGCAGCGCGCCGCCGGTCTTGCGCTTGCTCGGGTCCACGCTGATCACGCCGATGGTCTTGTCGGGCTGATCAAGCAGGAAGCGGCGGATCAATTCATCCACCATGCTGCTCTTTCCCGAACCACCGGTTCCCGTGATGCCGAGCACCGGAGCCTTGTTCGCCTTCGCCTTCTTGTGGATGTCGTCGCTCAACTTGGCATAGACCTCCGGATGGTTCTCTGCGGCACTGATCAAGCGCGCGATCCCGGTCCAGTTCTTCGGCGACAGTTCCTTCGCCTCACCATTCACTTTGGCGCTCAGGTCGAAGTCGGCCTTCTCCAACATGTCGTTGATCATCCCCTGCAAACCCATCGAACGGCCATCGTCCGGGTGATACAAGCGCGTGATGCCGTATTCGTGCAGTTCCTTGATCTCTTCGGGCAGGATCGTCCCTCCTCCTCCTCCGAAGATCTTGATCCCGCCGGGGCGGGACGGGTCATGCCCGCGCTCTTTGAGCAGGTCGTACATGTACTTGAAGTACTCGGTATGCCCGCCTTGGTAGCTCGTCATCGCGATGGCGTGCGCATCCTCCTGGATCGCGGTGTTCACCACGTCCTCCACGCTGCGGTCGTGGCCCAAGTGGATCACCTCAGCGCCGGTGGCTTGGATGATCCTTCTCATGATGTTTATTGCCGCATCATGACCATCAAAGAGGGATGCCGCAGTGACTACGCGGATCTTATTCTTGGGGACGTAAGGCGTGGCTTGAACAAAGGCTGTAGACATGGAAGCGAAGTTACCGGGAAGGGATCTGATGAAGCGGCGAGTTCGAAACGCCAAGCATGTTGAGCGACGAAGGAGCGAGATCCCGCCTAAGCGGGAATGTTGATGGCGGCATCGTGGCCATCGAAGAGCGAAGCCGCGGTGACGATGCGGATCTTGTGCTTGGGGACGTAGGGCGGAGATTGTACGAAGGACATTCAGTGTGGGCCCAGGCTGGTGCAAAGGCGTGGGTGCGAAGGTACCGGAGAGGCGTGGATCCTGAATATCGGACCAAGCAGGCGATAGGACCGGCCACGCTCAGGATCGACTAGCGCCACGGTCCATTGAGCACGGTCTCTCGGATCGGTCGCTTCGGTAGTGAGCAGCCGTAGATCCGCGTGCCACGTTCGCGTGCGAATGGGTCTACGATGCTATCCACCAGAACGACCATTTCGAATGCCATTGCCTCTGGCCATTGCCGGAAGTCCGTGTCCTGGGCTTCCTGCACGAAGATCATGCTCCGGTAGGCTGGTTCCCATTGCATCCAATGGGCATAGTCCGCATTGAAGGTGACCGCGCGAGGCTCGATAACGGATGCGTAGAAATTGATGGCGCCCGCTTCACCGTAGTTACTGCAGAAGACCAGCACCGGACCGTCCGCCTTCAACCGGCCGTGTAGGCGCAGCACCTTGTCTGCCAATTCCCGCCAACCCCGCATATCAGCAAAGTCCTGCGGCAGATCGTGCTCCTTACCATCCTCCCAAGTGGACTTGCCCATGAACGCAACGCGATCCTGATCGGCTGCGATCACCTCGGCCGATCTGCTTGGGAAGATGTATGATATCAATGGCACGAAGCTGACCACGATGCCGACCACCAACAGCGGTCGCAGCCAACGCCACCATCCCTTCTTCAGCCAACTCTCCAAACGGATCGACCCGATCCCAAGCAGCACCGGGTAAAGGCCGAACGCATAATAGGGCTTCGCCTGGGCCAGGGTGAAGAGCATCAACACAATGACCCAAGTATGAAAGAGGAACCGGTATCGGGCGAACGGCTTGTGGAATATCAAGGCGACCAACGCTGCGAGCAGAACAAGCAATTCCGCGAAGAACATCTTGGGTTGTTCCAGTAGGAACGCGATCCGGTCGTTGTTCACCAGCTGTGAAGTGCCCAGCTCCTCCATGTGCGCCACCACTGGCCAATCGTTTCGCCACTGCCAGAACAAGTTCGGGGACACGAGGACCAACGCGAGTGCCGCTGCCCACAACGTGTTCCTTCCGAGCAGAAGCTTGCGCTGCGGGGTGAGCATCAACCCGGCCAACGCGCCCATACCCAGGAAGGCGATGTTGTATTTGTTCAGCAGGCCAACGGCGAACACCACGGCAGCGTAGAAGAGCCAGTGCGGTCGCTCTGTGCGAACCCATTGCACCAACAAAGTGAGCACCGTGGTCCATGCCAGCACATCCATGGAGTTGGGCTGGAACAGGATGTCCAGGCGCAAGAGACCAGAGCAGATCAGCGCCGTGGCGCTCAAGGCTTGCGCGAACAGCCCACCTCCCACAGATCGCACGAGCCACCACACCACAGCGATCGTGAGCGCCCCGAACAGGGCCGGGAAGAATTGCACCCAGAACGGATCGCTACCAAGTGCATGGATAAGCCATGAAACCCAGGACGTGAACGGTGGGACCGATGCGTAACCCCAAGCGAGGTGATGCCCCTGGTCCAAGTGCAGGAATTCATCGCGATGCCGATCGAACGATGGATCCAACAGCAGGTAGGACGCCAGGATCTTCACCAGCATGAACACACCCAACAAAGCCTTGCGCAGCATGGAGCGAATGTAGTCCCGATCCTATTGATGGGGTCCGTGCAACGAACGACGCAATGGACATCGCTGCCGATCGCGTTCGACCGTGTGGCTTCACACAGCCGATCGGATCATTTTGGCACTGGTGCTCTAAATCATGCGCCGCCTAATGTTGAGGGCATTGTCGTGGCCACCGAACAAGCTGGCGGCGTTACCCTTGTACCCGGGCCGCATTACCCCACCATGCACATACGCATCCTCCTCGCCTCCTTACTCCTCCTTCCCCTGCCGCTGTTGGCATGCACCGCCTTCGTGATGCACAACAACGGGCGGACCTTCATCGGGAACAATGAGGATTCGTGGTGTACCCAAGGCCAGGTGCGCTTCGTCCCTAGTGCGCAAGGCCAATACGGCGCCGTGTACTTCAGCACACGGACCGGGCACCCTTTCCAGGACTGGACGGACCAGATCGGCATGAACGAGGCCGGACTGGTCTTTGATGGTCTGAGCATCCAGCCGAAGGATGCCGTATCGGAGCCCGGAAAGCAGCATTTGTTTTTCACGGATCTGGGCGGTCGCCTCATGGAACGATGTGCCACGGTACCCGAGGCGGTGGCTTTTCTGAAGGACTACGACCTTGCGTTCCTCCACCATAGCATGGTGTTCCTGGCCGATGTGAACGGCACCTATGCGATCGTACAGAGCGACACGGTGATCGTGGGGACCGATCCATACTTCGCCGTTGGCAACTGGCGGATGGCCTGCAACACGGACATGGACGCCGTGCCCATACCCCGTTTACAACAAGGAAGAGCACTGCTTGCCGAGGGTGTGGACCCCACAGTGGAGGGTGCGCTTTCCGTGTTGCAAGGGATGCGTTCCTGCCGCCAATTCCTCGGCAACGGCACCTTCTTCAGCACCCTGTTCGAACCGGACAACGGCCGGGTACACCTCTACTTCTACCACGACTTCGAGCACCCCGTGATCTTCGACCTGCGCACCGAATTGGCGAAGGGCCCGCATACGTTGGACCTGCCCACGCTCTTCCCGCCGAACTCGGAATTCCAGGCCTTGGAAACCTACAAGACACCGTTCCACCAGCAATGGATCTTCTGGAGCTTTATGGCCTTGGCCGGGCTTGCTGTGTTGCTCGGTCTAGTGTGTGGCGTGGTCGTGCTTGTTCGCGAAATCCTACGCTTAATGGGAAGATCTGTGAGACCTCCTTGGAACCTATACCTCGTGGGCTTGACCATGGTCGCGCTCGCTGGACTCGTCGTTGTGCTGCTCATGATGGAGCGCGTGGTCTACTTCGGATTCGGTGATGTACACCCGGCACTCTCGGTCCTGCCCTATCTCCTCCTGTTGATAGCAGTAGGCCTTTTCTTGAGGGCGCGTAAGAACACGGAGGATCGCTGGGCAACGGTGCCGGGACTTCTGCTGTTGGTACCGATCTTGATCGGTTGTGCGTATTGGGGCTTCTTCTGGTGAAGGGATCGGAATGATATGGGGATCGATCATGGCTGTGTAGCGGCTTGCGATGACGACGCGGATCTGGCTATACATTCACAGAATGAAGAAGCTCCTCTGCATTGCCCTGCTCTTTCTTTCCTCGAATGTCTGGGCCCAGAACTGGTGTGCGCCAGGAGCGGAGTGGACTTATACGCTTCGGGATAATGGGGTGGGTGGCTACACCCGGTTCACCTACATTGGTGACACACTGATGGATGGTGCGATCGCGCAGAAGTTACACAAGCACTTGGTGGAGTACAACTATATCCTTGGTGAGATCGTCGAGAGCGACCTACCGATGGACTTCACTACGGTCGAGGATGACCTTGTGAGCATTTGGAACGGACAGTATTTTGATACGCTGTATTGGTTCGGTGCCGCACCAGGGGATAGATGGAGCTTTTCCATGGACCCTGTCCTATGGCCTGACACAGCTCCAACACCACACTATATCGACGTAATGGACACGGGCTCGACCATTGTGGATGGAATTGTCCTGCGCTATCTTCAGGTGTACAACAGTAATCTATGGTCCGCTCCAGGTAGTCTCGATGTGATCTTTGAGCGGATCGGTAGCGTCTACGAATTCCTTGTTCCCAATAATGCCATTTGGGTGGATGGAATTGCTGGGCCGCTGCGCTGCTATTCAGATGACCAGATCAACTTCCAGAGCCCGAATTGGAATGGATCGTGTGACTACGTGACCGGCATATGGGATAAGGAACCGCGATCCAACGTCACGATCTTCCCCAACCCCTGCACCGATCGCCTCACCCTCTCCGGGATCACCCCCGGCTCCCAGATCGAATTGTTCGATGGCCTGGGTCGCAATGTGTTCACAGGCCAAGCCCTTGGCGAGCCATTCCACTTCGACGCAAGCACGCTTGCACCGGGCCTCTATCAGGTCCGGATCCGGAATGGAGAGCAGGTGATCAGCTGGATCAAGGAGTAGCGTGGTCCCTGCTCCAGACCTCAAGGACCTCCGTGGCACATCGCAGCCGATCGGATCGTGCACGAGTTGAGCGCGGCCTGTTACCGCTCCACGATGAATCTGCCGAAGGTCATCGATCCGTCGGCCCTTGTGGCGATCAGCACGTAAACACCCGCCGCCATTCCGTCGAGGTGGATCATGTTCCCTCCATTCAACGCATTCGTGCGCAAAGCCACGGTACGGCCACTGGCATCCAATGCACGGATCGCTCTCAACGGTTGTCCGTTGGATCGGACCAAGAGCTGCGCGGCATTCAAATAGTGGAGCATGAGTCTGTCCGGTGCTGGTGTTTCCTGCAACCCCACGGTGCAACTACCCACTGCACAAAAGGTCACGCCTGCTTCCACTGTGCCGAAATTGAGATCGATCAACGGTGGTGTGCTCGTCGCCGGGGTCTGGTCGCATAGATCCACGGTGCCACTCACCACTCCGGTGTTCACCGTGGAGTCCTGCACACAGAAACGACCGTTGCCCATGATCGTGCCCCCGTTGTACCAATCGACACAACTGATGAAGCCCGTGGTGTTCAGGACCGGGGTCAGCAGACCTGTGGTGTCCGCATTGTACAGGTTATTGCCGATGTTGAGCGTACCGCTCTGGGTCATGTTGTTCAAGTTGCCGAAGTCGTCGCCGATGAGGACCGTCACATTATTGAGGGCGAGGTCACCTAGGTTCAAGGCGTCATCAACGATGCGTAATTCACCACCGAAGATCTCCATATCACCTTGCACGAGGAGGTCATTGAACAGCAGTACCGGAGAGATCCCGCTCAATTCACCACCGGGCAGCACATAGACTTGTCCCGCCTGCAGGGTGTCGTTGGCTATGAATCCACCGCCGATCAACAGACTATCCAGCCCATAGACACTACCGTTGCTCACTACGGTGCCAGCAGAACTCCAAGCGGTCTCGCAGCGCATCGTCCCGCCGTTGATAACGGTGGTACCGACGGCCGAGCCCAAGAAGGCCATCTTGAAGTAGCCGAAATTGGTCAGGCTGGCCGAACCGTTCACGCCCAAGGCACGCGGCACGTCCTCAACGAGGCTGCCCGTCGGGTCGATTCGGATCTGTCCGGAGAAGTAGATCCAGTCGGTGTTCATCACCAGATCATGCTGCACGATGATGGTGTCGCCATCGGCCGGGATGCACAGGCAGTCCCAGACAAAGGGGTTCAATACGGGACCGTTAGCAACAGAGGTGACCGTTTGCTGTGCGTTGAGCATGAAGGGAAGCAACGCCGTGAAGAGGAGTCCTGTTCGTTCCATGATGTTCGGGTCTTTGTGCGATCCAAATTGAACAAAATACCTGGATCGAACAAGAGTAAGGATCAGTTTGACCAAGATCGATCGTGCGAGACTCCCGATGTCCAGCTGTTCCGGGTCCAAACCCTTGGCGGACACATGGAGGCGATCCTCCGATCTACAGCGTGTACATTGGTGTCCCTCTTGCCTTGTGCAATTGGATCACATCATCCTCATCCCATTCTCCGGCGGGAACAAATAGCGCGGTGGCGCTCCACCCACAGGATCCTTTAGCACTTCGTACTTCGGGAATGCTTTGGCGGCCAGGTAGCTCGCGAGGATGCAGATCGCCAAGCTCATCAGCCCGCTCGCCAAGGTCCATGGCTCGGCTTCTCCGGCGAACAATTCACGTATGGAACCGATCAAGCCAAGCGCTGCGAAGCCATTGAGGATGGCCAACCACTGCAAGCTTTCACCGCGCCACTTGTACAGGGCATAACCCAAGAATAGCGCGGCGAAAGGGACCACACGGATCCAGCGCCACGTTCTTATCCCTTCTCCGGATCCTTGGACCACAGCAGCTGCCAACTCCATCGCACCGGTCAGTACGACCAACGCAAGCAGTGCTTGTTGATACGACCGGAACTGCGATCGGGTGGCTTCAGGTGCGAGATAGCGCAGGACTTCCGCGATGCGTTTGGGCTTCGCCTCCGGATGCATCAAGACCAACTCGTCCTGAATGTGTTGTCGGGAATAGCCCAGGGCGATACGCTCCTCGGCCAGTTTGCGGATCCGGTCCTTCTTCATCGTGGTGCAAGTTATCCGGCGCTACACCCATCGCACTTCCGTCCACACCGCATTCGGACCATTCGTACGGATCGATCCATGTTTGCGTACGCACCTCTCCGGGAGATGATCTCGAACTAACCCTTCTCGAAGCCTAGGTCGTAGATCTCGCGGATATGCTTCAACTCGTTCTCGAAATCGATCTTCAGGTCGATCAACTCACCGGTGCGTACGTCGAAGACCCAACCATGCACTACCGGAGCGCCCGTGCGTAGAAAGGTCTTTTGTACAACCGCGGTCTTGATCACGTTGATGCATTGTTCCTGCACATTCAACTCCACCAAGCGGCGATACCGCTGGTCCTCGTCCGAGATCGCATCCAACTCCTTCTGATGGATGCGATAGACATCACGGATGTACCGCAACCACGGGTTCAGCACGCCGAGGTCCTTGGCCTGCATGGCCGCCTTGACACCTCCACAGTAATAGTGCCCACACACCACCACATGCTTCACATGCAAATGGCCGATGGCGAACTCGATCACGCTCAGGCTGTTCAGGTCTGCACCACCCACTACATTCGCGATGTTGCGGTGTACGAAGACCTGCCCAGGCTGTGCGCCCATCAGGTCCTCTGCGGTCGCTCGGCTATCACTGCAACCGATGTAGAGGACTTCTGGACTTTGTCCTTCGGCCAGGTGTTTGAAGAAATCCTTGTTCGTTGCCCTCTTCTCGGCGATCCACTTCTTGTTGTTCGCCAAGGCCCTTTCGTACAAACTGCTCTGATCTTCCATTCGGTTCGTTCATGGGGTCCACCGACCCGTGGTCACTTCAATGCTTCGTTCTTCGCCTCGATCGGAAAGGGAACTCCGTTTCGTCCAGGGTCTCCCTTGTCCTGATCCGATGTTGTGCCAGAGACCGTATTGGCATTTCAGATCCTTGCTTACCAGTTAGAGACCGGACGCGACGGAAAGAGTATCCTTCATCACGCATATGGGCGGACCAAATTAGCGATCTGGATGTAGGACGACCGCACTCGTGAGAACGTTCTCCGCTTCGGCGATCAACGATCCAATGAAAGCGAACCGGATCCAAGGTGTATTCCACCGCATTCAGACGGTCATCCCCGACCGGCAAAGAGGTTCCTCGATGCAACCACACATTCCTCCACGCACGAATCGTTCATTTCAAATTATCATCGTATATTTGCGATATTGAACGATCAACATGGGAACCGCCAAGCTCGATGAATTCACCGTCCGCGATAACCGGATCGCACGCTATGCAAAAGCCCTTGGGCATCCGGCGCGGGTGGCCATACTGAAGTTCCTGATCACGAAGAAGAATTGTGTTTGCGGTGATATCGTGGACGTGCTCCCACTCAGCCAGAGCACGGTAAGTCAGCATTTGAAGGAATTGAAAGAGGTCGGCCTGATACAAGGCGAGATCGACGGAAAGCGGGTGTGCTATTGCATCGATCCGAAGGAATGGGAACTCGCCAAACGGTCCATCGCCGACTTGATGGACAGCTTCGTGACCAAGGGCATCACGTGCTGCTAGAACGACATTGACATCGAACTATAACGATAGTAAGGAACACCGAACATGACGAACGCAGAGGAGACGAAAGAGATGGTCCGGCGCAAGTATGCCGAGATCGCCCAACAGGACAAAACCACCAACGCCAGCAGCTGTTGCGGCGCGGGCGGTTGCAGTACGGAGGTGTACAACATCATGAGCGACGATTACAGCACACTCAAGGGATACACTGCGGATGCGGACCTCGGTCTGGGTTGCGGTCTACCCACGGAATTCGCGGGCATCAAGCCGGGCGATACAGTGCTGGACCTCGGCTCCGGGGCGGGGAACGATTGCTTCGTGGCCCGCGCTGCCACCGGCGAAGATGGCCGTGTGATCGGCGTGGACTTCACACCGGAAATGATCGCCAAGGCGAAGGCCAATGCGGTGGCAATGGGTTTCCAGAACGTGGAGTTCCGGCAAGGCGACATCGAAGCACTGCCGTTGACCAGCAACATCGTCGATGTGGTGGTGAGCAACTGTGTGCTGAACCTGGTGCCGAACAAACGCCAAGCCCTCAGCGAGGTGATGCGCGTGCTGAAACCAGGAGGTCACTTCAGCATCAGCGATGTGGTATTGAAGGGTACACTGCCGGAACGGATCAAGAATGCCGCTGAGATGTATGCCGGTTGCGTGAGCGGCGCATTGCAAGAAAGCGAGTACCTCGGTATCATCCACGACCTTGGCTTCGAGCAGGTCACCGTTCAGAAGCGCAAGCCGATCATCGTTCCCGACGACATCCTCTCGAATTATCTCAGCGCCGAGGAGATCGCAGCGTTCAAGGCCAGTGGCACAGGGATCTTCAGCATTACCGTAGCGGCATCCAAGACCGAAGCCCCATGTTGCGCTCCCAATGCCGAAGGCACTGCGAAAGTGAAGTTGGCGACCGGTGAGGACTGTGGCTGCGCTCCGGACAGTAGCTGTTGTTGAACCGAAACCTCGCGTCGCATATGATCCTCTTGTTGCACACCACTACTGAGCTTCATGCCAACGGACTCTCGACCCATGGACCGCAGTGGACACCAAGGTCTTGCCGGCCAAGGCGAATATCCCTGATGAGCGTAAGGAGAGCTTCGATCTCATCGCTGAATTCATCAAGGAACGGCACGCCGTTGGCGAAGCTGCCGCACTGACCTATCTGCACGCACAACAGTCGGCGCAGCCACCTGAGCCAGATCTGGGCAGCGATCGGAGCTTGGTACTACACCCAGGACCATGTGCGCACGTTCAGTGGTGGCACTGAAGCCACAGCCTTCAATGCGCGCGCCGTGGCCGCGATCGAACGCGCCGGATCCCATGTGATACGACCCGAGGGCGAGAATCCACCGTACGAAGTCTCCTTCACCACGGAACTGAATGCCGAGATCTGCTGGAGCAAAGTGTACAGCGATCCATCGTACACGGTGCGTTGGATCGGATCAGCCTACCCTATGACGATCCCAAAGCAGCCGACGGCACATCCGAGGAAGCCGAGCGCTACGAGGAACGCTGCCTACAGATCGCGACCGAGATGATGTATGTGATGGAGCAAGCTGGCCGCTGATCCGGTCTGCATGCGAAAGTCCAGTGTAGCGGATCACACCTATCTTCGCCCCGCTGATGATCCCCGAAGGGGTTGAAAGGGAACCGGGTGTGAATCCTGGGCTTTACCTGAAGCTGTAAGCCTGAAGCACCGAACCGGCAATTGGCCACTGCTCTTCCAAGAGTGGGAAGGCGCCGGGGAGGAAGGCGAGCCAGAAGACCTATCACCAGCACGTATGGTTGCTTCCAGGTATAGAAGCAAGTCGTGCATGCACACTAGGCGTGTGTAAGCGTGGCGCTGTTCCTGGAGGTGTTTGGCAGGTGAACTGAACACAATTCCTCAATGCGCACGATCCATTGCACGGTCCTTTCCATGGCTCTATTCGCGGGCCTTTCAACGCGAGCACAATTCGATCTTTCCCAGGTTGAATTCTGGGTCGGAAGCGGGCCGGATTCCTCGGTCCTAGTGGTCGATTTCCAAGACGGGAGCGATGACCCGAGTTATGCCTGGGGCTATTTGCACAACGGTGCTACGGGCGAAGCGATGTTGACGGCGATCGCGGAAGCGGATGTGAATTTGGACGTGGAGTTCGCAAGTGGATCCCTCAATAGCATGTCGTATGGCGGGCACGCGGGCATCGGCGGTGCACCGGACTATTGGAGCACGTGGAGCGGAACGAACATTGCCACAATGAATTCGAACTTGGGCGTTTCTGGCGTACTCGCGAATGGCGATTGGCTGGGTTGCTCCTACACCGATTTCGATCCTGCACTCCCCCCCCGCGAACCGATCCCCGCGCTGGACCCGAACCAATTTACCGCTGATGATGTGCTGTTCTGGGTGGGCGCGGGACAGGACACGGCCTTGTTGGTGATCGATTTCCTCGATGGTACCGAGACCAGTTCGTATGCATGGGGCTACTTGTTCGATGGAGCCGCGACCGCCGAAATGATGCTGTTGGATATCGCCACGGCCGATGATCAACTGCTCCCTGTGATCTCCAGCGGTTTCCTCAGTGACATCGCATACGCGGATCATGAAGGGATCGGTGGATCGCCTTTCTATTGGAGCACATGGAGTGCGATCAACTTGGGAAGCTGGACCATGAACCTTGGTCTCTCAACAACACTCTCCAACGGCGCACTTTTCGGTTGCTCGTACACGGACTTTCCCCCACCGATCGCACCGGGATATCCCGTGGCCGCACCGTTCCCAACGGGTATTCAGGACCGTATCACCTCCTCGATCCACTTCTTCCCACAACCGGCAACGGACCTCTTGTACGTGCGTGCCGAGACCACCACGCCGTTGTCACTCACGATCCATTCGATCTCCGGGGAGCGCGTCATGCAAGCGACCCTTTCCAAAGGAACTACAACGCTCGATGTACGCCGCCTTTCCGCTGGGAACTATGTGCTACGCTTTGGTGGATCTGCACGGTTGATCGTCGTGGATTGATCGCGACCCTTCGATCCACCATTGGCCTTCTACACTTCTGTTGAAACCGTTCAATGTTCCGTTACCGCCTTGGTTCACTCATCGCCCTGCTGATCGGGTACGGTGCGCATGCGCAAGTCGTGGTGGATACGTTGACATTGCCGGAACACGAGGTCACCGCATCGCGAAGATCCAGCTTCGCCGCAGGCACGAAAGTGCAAGTGGTGGATAGCGCCACCATGCTACGTTACCGATCAAGCAACCTCGGCGAATTGTTGGCGAACGAAAGTCCGGTGTTCGTGAAGAGTTATGGTCTGGGGAGTCTGGCCACTACGGCTTTCCGAGGCGGCAGTGCCAGCCACACTGCGATCCTGTGGAACGGATTCAACATCGGTAGCCCCATGAACGGCCAGATCGATCTTTCATTGATCCCTGTGCATGCGGTGGGTCGTGTGGAACTCCAATACGGTGGTGCCAGTACGCTGTGGGGAAGCGGCGCTGTGGGCGGTACGATCCACCTAACGAATGAACCGGGCTTCTCGCGTGGCACACAGGTGGAATCCGGAGTTTCCATGGGCAGTTTCGGGGACCGCCGGGAACATGTGCTTGCACGGTGGAGCAATGCGCGGTGGAGTGGAACGGTCGGTCTCTTCCAAGCAGCTGCTGCGAACGACCTGCACTTTCGGAACACGGCATTGATCGATGCACCTTGGCAGCGTCAACGCAATGCCTCCTTCCAACAAGCCGGGTTGATCACCGATGGGCATTATCGGATCAACGCCCAGCAACGGATCTCGCTTCGCTATTGGTATCAGGAAAGTGACCGACAGATTCCAGCGACGCTAACAGAAGCCAGTAGCACCGCACGACAAGTGGATCGCAGTCACCGCATCAGCGCAGAATGGCAACGCTTGGGTAAGCGCACCACCGCACAAGTGCGAACGGCCTACTTCGACGAAGCATTGACCTGGCATGCGTTCGCTGCGGATGCAGGATCGTTCAGCACTGCGAGCAGTTCAATTACCGAAGGCGAGTTGGCATTCAGTATCTCCTCGGCGCACACGATCGATGTTGGTGTACACAACACGTGGTCCACCGCTCGCGCTCAAGCATATCGAACAGCACACGAACAAGTGCGCACGGCGGCATTCATCGCCTATCGCTTCAACCCGAATTCACGATCACGCACCACCCTTTCAGCAAGGCAAGAACAGGTCTCCGGAACGCTGATCCCTTTCACCTGGTCGTTGGGCAGCGACTACCAACTGAGCAACGGGGTCACCGCAAAGGCGAATGTGGCCCACGTGTACCGGATCCCGACCTTGAATGATCGATACTGGAGCCCCGGGGGCAACCCGGACCTGCTTCCGGAGAATGGATATAGCGGAGAAGTGGGTATTGCCTTTCGGTCCCCGAAGGAAGAGGGACGCGTAACACTTACTGGTGAGGTCACCGTGTTCACCCGAAGCATCCACGACTGGATCATCTGGTTACCCGGACCTGCCTATTGGAGCCCGCAGAATGTGATGCAAGTGTGGAGCCGCGGGATCGAATCGCACGGATCCGTCCAGATGCGCGTGCGTGATGCGATGGTGCGATTGGATGGAATGACGAACTACGTACTCTCCACGAATGAGGTCGCCAAATCGACCAACGATGCCAGTGTGGGTAAGCAACTGATCTATGTGCCGCGTTACAGCGGGAACGCTGGACTTTCGCTCGTGCGAAGACACTTCACATCAAGGATCGGTGCCCACTACACCGGGTATCGGTACACGAGCACCGACCATTCGGAATTCCTTGAACCTTTCGTTCTGGTCGATGCAAGCATTTCCTGTCAGGTGATCCGCCGAAGCTCGTTCACCATCCGTGCGATGGCACAGGCCTTCAACGTGTTCGCTGAGGAATACCAAGCGGTACGATCCCGCCCCATGCCCGGCCGAAGTTTCCAAGTGGGGATCACGGTGGCATTCGATAGGCCCTTCACACCGAAGACCGGACCACACGAATATCGAAGACCGCAAAGACCATGAACGCGCATCGCTCCATCATCCTGCTGTTGTTGCTCGGCCAGTTGCTGTTCGTTGGATGTCGCAAGGATGGACCGGAACGACCCGAGGACCCCATCGCGAACACGGTGAGCAATGGCGTGTTCATCACCAACGAAGGCAACTTCCAATGGGGCAATGCCAAGGTGAGCTTCTATGACATCGCAACAGCCACGGTGGTGGAAGACCTGTACGAACCGGCCAATGGAGTTGGTCTGGGCGATGTATGCCAATCCATGCGCTTGTTCAACGGCAAAGCGTATGTGGTGGTCAACAATTCGGGCAAAGTGGTGGTGGTGGATCAGCGCACTTTCGTTGCCAGTGCAACGATCACCGGCTTCGTTTCGCCGCGCCATTTCTTGCCTGTGGGGAACGACAAAGCCTACGTGAGTGATCTGGCCGCGAACCACATTTCAGTAGTTGACCTCACAACGAATACCATCACCGGAAGCATCGCGTGTCCGGGTTGGACTGAAGAAATGGTCTTGGTGAACGGTAGCGTGTTCGTCACCAACGAGAGTCGCTCGCAGCTCTATGTGATCGATGCAATGACCGATGCCATGGTGGACAGTATCCCCGTGAGCCGCGGTGGGAACTCCATCGTGGAGGATGTGGAAGGCAAGTTGTGGTTGGCGTGTTCAGGCGGTGGAGGAACCTTGCCGGCGCTGTACCGCATCGATGCGGAAACGCGAACGGTAGAGCACATGTTCACTTTCCCGAATGGATCAGATAACCCGTGGCGACTGGACATCAATAGCGACCGTGATACGTTGTACTTCCTGAACGGCGACGTATTCCGCATGTCAGTCGCGGCGATCGCACTGCCAACGGCCGCCTTCGTACCTGCGGATGGCCGCAATTTCTACGGCGTTGGTGTCGAACCGACCACCGGCATCCTATACGTATCCGATGCGATCGATTATGTGCAACGCGGTTCCATTGCGCGATACGCACCGAATGGAAGCCTACTGAACACCTTCCTTGCGGGCACGGTCCCCGGAGAATTCGTGTTCCCTTGAGATCGTGCGCATCGACACGAGTGGCTGGGAACATTCCGTCGGTCCCAGGCTGATCGAATGGCAGCACCTCGGTCGTTCACAGCAACCCAAATGACCGTCGCGCGATCGAGGATGCTACATTGGCGGGCCGTTCCATGGATCAACCTGCAAACCAGACGAAGAACCTCCGAAAGGTGATCTGGGCTTCCTCGCTCGGTACGCTGATCGAGTGGTACGACTTCTACATCTTCGGTAGCCTCGCCACGGTGATCGCCGGTCAGTTCTTCCCGAAGGAGAACCCGACCGCAGCACTGTTGAGCACCTTGGCCACCTTCGCCGCAGGCTTCATCGTTCGTCCTTTCGGGGCCCTGGTCTTTGGCCGCATTGGCGATATGGTCGGGCGCAAGTACACCTTCCTGCTCACATTGGTGATCATGGGTGGCAGCACCTTCGCCATCGGTCTGGTACCGGGCTATGCGACCATCGGTTTCGCGGCACCGATCATCATTTTGGTCCTGCGCTTGCTTCAGGGCTTGGCCTTGGGCGGCGAATACGGCGGAGCGGCCACCTACGTCGCGGAACACGCACCGGCGGGTCGGCGTGGCTTCTACACTTCGTGGATACAGACAACGGCTACGCTCGGACTCTTCGTTTCCCTTGGTGTGATCCTCTTGACCCGTCAAGTATTGGATAGTGATCCAAGCGTTTCGATCAGCAAGTTCAACGACTGGGGCTGGCGGATCCCTTTCTTGTTATCCAGCGTGTTGGTGGTGATCTCGGTCTACATCCGAATGAAGATGAGCGAGAGCCCGATGTTCGCCGAATTGAAGGCCGAAGGAAAGACCTCGAAGAACCCTTTGAAGGAAAGCTTCGGCCACAAGACGAACTTGAAAATGGTGCTCCTCGCCTTGTTCGGTACCACTATGGGCCAAGGCGTGGTGTGGTACACTGGACAGTTCTATGCCCAAAGCTTTCTGGAGAATGTGTGTCGTGTCGACTTCGCGCAGTCACGGACCATTTTGATCTGGTCGATCCTATTCGCCACGCCCTTCTTCGTGGTGTTCGGTCATTGGAGCGATCGGATCGGCAGGAAGTGGATCATGCTTATTGGCATGGCGTTGGCGGTCGTTACATACAGGCCGCTGTTCCGGATGATGGAACGGATCTCGGATCCGACCCACATGACGGAGGTGAATGAACCGTTCGCGCTTTCAGAACATGTATTCGATGCGCCACAGCCGGACGGTGCCATTACGGAAGTCACGCGGACACATCGCTTCACCAACGGCACGGTGGTCACAGGGACGTATTCGTACAATGCCGAGGATGTGATCGTTCCGCGCGGCGGAAAGGACGGAACAGTGAATAAACAACTCGGCCCTGTCCCCTATTGGCAGATCGTCGGTATCATCTTCATCATGATCCTGTACGTCACCATGGTATATGGCCCGATCGCGGCGTTCCTGGTCGAACTCTTCCCTACGCGCATCCGCTACACGTCGATGTCACTTCCCTATCACGTTGGCAACGGTGTCTTCGGCGGACTTACTCCGTTCATCGCAACGCTACTCACTACCATACATTTGAAGGACCCGCTGGTGGGCTTGTGGTATCCGATCGGCGTGGCCGCGCTCTGTTTCATCATAGGCGCGTTGTATGTGAAGGAAGATGTACGCCCAAATGCCCAAACGACCGATGGATGATCTGAAGCGCTATGCTGGACTGGTCTGGATGGCCTTGGGGCCGATCACCATCGCCTTCCTGATGCGCACTGCGGCGGCAGAGATCGCGAAGAACCCGGTGATCGATACTATGATCCAGTGGGGTGTGTTCGTAGTGATCTTCATTCCGATCGCCGTTGGCTTGGTGATGTTCGGCTGGTACGCATGGAAAGGCGAGTACATGGAGGGGGTCAAGGACTAAATGGGGTCTATTGCGCATGAGGTGCTTTCTGCGACGCCGCTGGGGTCGATCCCACTTTTCGCGGTAACCGATCATGTTCTGTGACCCCGCTGGGGTCGATTCCGCATACCGAGCTGGGACTGCGGGATAACGCGTCGTGCATCCAGTGATATGTTCTGCGATCCTGCTGGGGTATTGCATAGTTCCAACACCAGAGGTCAAGGATGACCCCGGAGAGGTCACAGAACATAGCATTGAATATTTCCGTAGGTCCTCGACCCCAGCGGGGTCGCAGAAAATATGAGCTGATCCCCGCTCATAGAAGAGACGTCCTCTCTTCTCATTACCGGTACATTCGTCGTTGGTGGAAGGCACCACAACGCTATCGAACAACGCCTGCGCCGGGCTACGGCACCTAAAGCATGAGTTTCAACCGCATTCGCACCCAACAAGAGTACACCGATGCCTACGCGCTAAGCATTCGCGACCCGGAAGGCTTCTGGGCCGCACAAGCGGAACCCTTCACGTGGCGGAAGACATGGGACAAGACCTTGGTCTGGGATTTCGAGAAACCCGATGTGCAATGGTTCGTTGGTGGTAAGTTGAACATCACCGAGAATTGCTTGGACAGACATCTTGCGGAGCGAGCGAACAAACTGGCCATCATCTGGGAACCGAATGACCCCAAGGAACGCCCCATTCGCTTGACCTACCGAGAACTGCACGAACGTGTGTGCAGCTATGCGAACGTGTTGAAGCGGAACGGGATCAAGAAGGGCGACCGCGTGGCCGTGTACATGCCGATGATCCCTGAACTCATGATCGCCGTGCTCGCGTGCGCACGGATCGGGGCCATCCATAGCGTGGTATTCTGCGGCTTCAGCGCCCAGAGCCTTTCGGATCGCATCAACGACGCTGGGGCCGTGGCCGTGTTATGCAGCGATGGCATGTTCCGTGGAGCGAAGGAAATGCCCGTAAAGACCGTGGTCGACGAAGCATTGGAACAATGCACGACCGTGAAGACCGTGATCGTGACGGAACGCGTGAAGTGGGCCGTGAAGATGGTGGACGGTCGTGATGTGTGGTTGCACGAGGAACTGGTGCATGTCGATGCGGATTGCCCTGCCGAGGAAATGGATGCGGAGGATCCACTCTTCATCCTCTACACCAGTGGCAGCACGGGCAAACCAAAGGGCGTGGTGCATACCTGCGGCGGATTCATGGTGTATGTCGACTACAGTTTCCGCAACGTGTTCCAAGTGGAAGAGAGCGATGTGTTCTTCTGTACCGCCGATGTGGGCTGGATCACTGGGCACAGCTACATGGCCTACGGTCCGACGTTGGCCGGTGCCACACAAGTGATGTTCGAAGGTGTGCCCACCTTCCCCGATGCCGGTCGCTTCTGGCAGGTCGTGGACAAACATGCCATCACCATTTTCTACACGGCACCAACCGCTATCCGTAGCCTTATGGCCCACGGCATCGATCATGTGCTCCCCTACTCGCTCCACTCTTTACGGGTACTGGGATCCGTGGGCGAGCCGATCAACGAAGAAGCTTGGCATTGGTACAAGACCCACATCGGCAAGGGCCGTTGCCCTGTTGTGGACACGTGGTGGCAGACAGAGACCGGTGGCATCATGATCAGTTCCATTGCCGGTGTAACGGATGAGAAACCGAGCCATGCAGCCTATCCCTTGCCCGGTATCCAGCCCGTACTGCTCACCGCCGAAGGGAAGGAGATCACCGAGAATGAAGTGGAGGGTCTGCTCTGCATGAAGTTCCCCTGGCCCGGCATTCTGCGCACTACCTGGGGTGATCACGAACGCTGCCGCCAAACCTACTTCAGCAGCTACAAGGGCATGTACTTCACCGGAGACGGTGCCAAGCGCGATGCCGATGGACGGTACCGCATCATCGGTCGTGTGGACGATGTGATCAATGTGAGCGGCCACCGCTTCGGCACGGCCGAGATCGAGAGCGCGATCAATACCGCGAAGGGCGTAGTGGAGAGCGCGGTCGTTGGTTATCCGCACGACATCAAGGGGCAAGGCATCTATGCCTACGTGGTCACCGAAAAGCCTGTGGAGGATGTGGACGACATGCGCGGCAGCATCATCGAAGCTGTGGTGGCCAGCATCGGTCGCATCGCGAAACCGGACAAGATCCAATTCGTGACCGGCCTACCGAAGACGCGCAGTGGAAAGATCATGCGGCGGATCCTGCGAAAAGTGGCGGAGAATGAATTGAACGCCTTGGGTGATACGAGCACCCTACTGGATCCGGCGGTGGTAGAAGAGATCAAAGAGGGGCGGGTGTGATCGGCGGATCGGATCTCCTCCGTCATGGTCCGATACTAGGGAAGCCCACGGTGCGGCAGGTTCGGTCCAATGGCATGGAGTCCACCTCCATCCGCCCCCTGCACTATCTTGCCCAGCACCAATGCAAGGTGCCATGTCGGTCATCCACAGATCCATAGACCACCACACGCAGTTCGGAACTACACCAATACGGGATCCACGTTCGGGTATTTCACTCGTCCGAACTGCTTCATGTACAGGTCGTAGATTATACCATCCGCCAAGCCCACCTTGGGCACGAACACCTCGGTGATCGCGGCACTATCCATCACCCGAAGGAAGATGTCCGCAGCAGGCACGATCACGTCCGCGCGATCGGGTCGCAAGCGCAACATCTTCACGCGATCCTCGAACGAATAGCTCGCGATGCGATCACGTTGCTTCTGGATGTCGTTGCGCGACAACGGTTCGCCAAAGGAGTTGCTGTTCTCCTTGAAGATCCGGTTGATGTTCCCGCCGGTACCGATCGCCAAAAGCGAACCGTGCTGTTCCCGCAGGTCTTCCAAGAAGAGGCGCATTTCTTCCCATGCTTCAGGTTCCACCTTCCCCTTCAAGGTCCGAACCGTACCGATCTTGAAACTCGCACTCTTCACACGTCGACCCTTCTCCAGCCAGGTGAGTTCCGTACTTCCACCACCCACATCGATGTAGAGGTAGCTGCGGTCCTTCAGTAGGTCCTGGGTCCAAAAGGTGTTCACGATCAAGTCCGCTTCATCCTTCCCCCCGATCACTTCGATGTGTACGCCACTTTCCATCTCCACCCGCGTGAGGATCTCTTCCCGGTTGGTCGCTTCACGCATAGCGCTTGTCCCACAACACCGCACGTATGGTACGCCGTAAACCTCCGTCAACAACCGAAAGGCCTTCAGACTTTTGATGAGTTGATCGCACTTCGCACGCACGATGCTCCCATTCTCGAAGACGTCCTCACCCAACCGGATCGGAACGCGTACCAAGGTCTGTTTCTTGATCACCGGGTGATCATCCCGTTCGATCACTTCTGCCACCAACAATCGCACGGCATTGGATCCGATGTCAATGGCAGCGTATGTAAGGTTGCGGGCGATGTGGCGAAGGTAGTTCGTCATCAATTCACTGCCAGCAAGAGGCAACCCGCAACTATCTTCATCGCCTATATGACAAGGGTTCAGGTGGTTTGAACCGGACCATGCTGTACCCGACCAATGAACATGCGCTCATGGAACGCCGATACACCACCGACAAATCAGATCGAATGAAACGCTCCGCGCTCCTGCTTTTTGTCTTTGCCGCGACCTCATACGGGTTCGCTATTTCGGTCAACGTGATCGTGACCCCTGCACGCTGCGGGCTTTTGAACGGCACAGCTGGCGCGCAGATCATCAACGGAGCCCCTCCCCATACGTTCGTGTGGAGCACTGGTGCGACCACCCAAGTGATCGGTGGACTGGACGTAGGCACGTACTCCGTTACGGTTACTGATGCCTTGGGAAATACGGCGCAAGGATCCGGCAACATTATTGCGATCCCCGCATTGGGCATCGCCGAGAGCATTAGGTCACGCCAACAGGACTGTGATCAGACCTGTATCGGCCAGGTGGAAGTGGTGGAAGGTTACTTGGGTGGTGCAGAACCCTATATCTACAATATACAGCCAACACCATTTCCGGGATACTTGGGGTATGAATTCGTCTGCGGCGGCACGTCCAACTTGCTCACCATTGCCGACCAGAATGGATGCACAGGTGAAGTGGACCTTGGCGTTGTGGTCGGCAATGTGGTGAACAGTGGGATCGTGGTTTCCGACATCACCCCATCCTGCGCGGGCGACCCGAACGGAACATTCACCGTTACCCTGCTTGGAGGCGATGGGCAGAGCTATGTGCATGTATGGAGGCAAAGCGACAATTCAGAATACAGCTACTATCCGGCGATCGGCGAACCATACGTGGTCACTGATCTATTGCCAGGCACCTACAGCGCCTCCTCGTGGGTGGATGGTATGGATGGATACCCCATTTGTACCCATCCGTGGGGGTCGATCGAGGTTCCTGAAATACCGGGCCCGTGTGGCACAGTGAGTGGTACGGTCTTCAATGATGCCGATCAGGATTGCATTCAGGATCCCGGTGATCCAGGTCTACCCTATCGCGTGTTGACAACCATGCCCGGGCCCCGCTATGGGTTCACTGATGTTGCGGGGCAGTATTCGATCGGGGTGCAATTCGGTTCGCACACATTGGCGCAACCTATGGTCGATGAAGCCCAGCTATGCCCAACTGCGGTCCCTGTTCCATTCACCGTGAACGGTTCGACGCCTGCTCTGACCATCGAACTCGCCGACAGCAGCTATGTGCCTTTCGATCTGGAAATGCACATTGCGAATAGCTCCATGCGTCCCGGCTTCTCGTATTCATTGGATGCCTTCGTGCGCAACAACACAGCCTATCCGAGCGATATGGCGACGATCGATATGTCGTACGACCCACAACTGGCGCCGGTGCAAGCGAGCGCAGGTGGATCTGTCGGAGCGGGGTCTGTTACATGGACCGTTCCTTCAATACCCGCCTATGGTGGTTCTGTTTTCCGCCTGACCGGAACATTGGTCGCAGATGTGAACCTGATCGGGACCGTATTCACCTTCACCGCTACGGTTTCCAGTGGGACCCCTGAAGGAAACCTGTCGAACAACATTCGAACGAAGGGTGTCACGGTAACAGGCAGTTACGACCCGAACGACAAACACGGCGAAACCGATGGTGGTCAAAGCGATGCGTTCTACTTCCTCAACGAAGATTCCCACATCGATTACACCGTCCGTTTCCAGAACACCGGTACCGCAGCCGCAGAATTCGTTGTGATCCGCGACCTGATCGACACCGACTTCGACATCACTTCATTGGAGATCCTAGGCGCTTCGCATGCGTTCACACCTTCCTTTGCCGAAGGGCGCGAACTGGTCTTCACCTTCAACGACATTCAACTTCCGGACAGCACCACGGACCTGCTCGGGTCGCAGGGCTTCATCAGCTACCGCATCAAACCACGCACAGGGATCATCATTGGTGATGTGTTCGAGAACACCGCCAACATCTACTTCGACTTCAACCCTGCGATCGTGACCAATACAACGGAACATGTGGTGGAGATGAGTACGACCGTTGGAGGTCATTCCAATGAAGAACAAGATGTGGAGGTATTCCCTAACCCAGCCAGCGACCTGTTGGTCGTGCAACTGAAGGATGGAACCACCAAGATCATTGGCGTGTTCGATATCAATGGCTCCCGGTGTGCGGTTCCGATCAACGCACGATCGACCGGCTATTTGATCGACATCGAAAGCTTGCAAGCAGGCATGTACGTTGTGCTCACAACAAAGGGTGCCGCACGTTTCGTAAAGCAGTGATCCAGGTTCGTCACCTCCGATTCGCGCCTTGACCTTCAAGTAGGCCTTCCTCTGGTGTTTAGAAGCCAGAGATCGAGGTGGCGCAGCACTATTGCAAGCGCATTCCTCGATATTCCTCTGCTGCGACTCGGGATCCGCACTTGGACTCCATGCTGTTCCCGGCACTTTCGCCTGAGTCTTGGGATGTTGAGTCCCGATGTATCCTGTACTTTCAGGCATCCAATTCGATCCCTTGCGTCATCCTAACGAAGTGTGACAGCAGCGATCGAACAACTTGACCGGCGTCGGGTGCAGGCGTAGAACAAATGAGGAGATCAATTACCGCAGCATTTCTTGCGATGCTCACCTGCCAAAGCTTTGGCATCACCGTCACCATTGGGTCCAACTATTCACCCAGTTGCATTTACGCCAATGGGTCCATGTATGCTACTGTGGATGGTGGGATCCCTCCGTACACGTACGCTTGGAGTAACGGCGCAACAGAGCAATACGTCTACGACGTGGCAGCAGGTTCTTACTCCGTTACGGTAACGGATGCCAACTTCGATACCGCAATGGACACCTATGTCCTTACATCCGTTCCCGTATGGGGATCCGGGAACTTCGTGCCGGATTGTGTGGACCCCAGCTTGGGCCTAGGTCCGGAGTACCGCTTGTTCGCCCATGCAACTTCCCCATTCCCGTTTGTCGGCCCCATGGGGATTGTTCCTTTCACTATCGGGGATGGTTACACGCATGTGATCCTCGACGCTTCCAACGGCGGTGGCTTTGCGTATTTGACCCCACCGGGTCAATGGCCACAACCCGGTCAAGTACTCGAGATCCCGTTCACCGATGGCTCCGGTTGTGCAGGCGTGTTGGAGGCTCAGGTGCCCGCAACGCCGGACTTCCCATCCGTGCAGCTGCTTTCCGTACAAGGGTCTTGTTCGGGTGGTGCGAATGGTAGCATTGAAGTCTATGTCGGAACGACACCGAACTCATGGCAATTCAACTTGGAACTGATCCACAATGGCAATTCGTTCGGAATGCTTTCCAACGGTTCATTCGGGCCATTTCAAGCTACGGTGACCCGGCACGACCTTCCACCCGGAGACTACCTACTACTGAGTTCTTCCGTTGCTCCGAACGAGATCCTGCAAGAGCTCATGGACGACTATTTCGACGCGCAAAACTCCACGTGCAAAGACACCCTCGAATTCACCATTCCGGACCTTGGTTATACCTGCGGAACTATTGAAGGCTACGCGTTCATGGATGACGACCAGAACTGTGTCCGCAACGGTGCTGAACCACGCTTTCCGCAATCGGTCCTGGAGATCCAGCCGGGTAACCTCTTCACCATGACCGATCTGAATGGTGACTACTGGGCACAACTTCCATACGGCAGCTACACCATCGAACAACAAAGTCCACTCGTGGTGGAGCATTGCACAGGCGCTCCTATTCCATTCGAGATCGCCATGGCCACCCCGGAGGTGACCAAGCTGCTCCCGGATACGGGACTCGTTGATCGCGATGTGTCCATCACCATTGGCAATAGCCCGGCCCGGCCTGGGTTCCAGATCACCTATGTAGCTCGTGTGCGAAATCTCACACCCGGTAGCGTAAGCGGCGTAACGGCCTCCGTGACCTTCGAACCAACGTTGGGATTCATCAGTGCCGCACCAACTCCGGCAAGCGTGGTGGGCAATTTGGTCACTTGGGATCTGGGGACCATCGCTTCCTTCGGAGCCAAGACCGCTCGTTTGATCCTGCAAGTTCCGCCGGATGTGAACCTGATCGGCACGGACCTGTTGACGAGTGCCACCGTTTCCGTTTCACAAACAGAACCAGACCTGAGCAACAACGCCTTCAGCAACATCACCACCGTGACCGGGAGCTACGACCCGAATGACAAGCAGGTGTTCACGGAGAGCAACAACGACGGCCTCTTTCTGATCAATGAGGATGAGTGGCTCGATTACACGATCCGCTTCCAGAACACCGGCACCGACACCGCCTTCTTCGTGGTGATCACGGATACGTTGCCGAATACGGTCGATCCCGCAAGCTTCATCGCTGGCGCGGCCTCTCACGGATACCGTGTTGCCATGAGCGGACAAGGCATCGTTCGGTTCTCGTTCCCGAATATCCTACTACCGGACAGCAATGTGAATGAACTGGGATCCCATGGTTTCGTGACCTTCCGGATAAAGCCCATTGAGCCTGTGCTGCCCGGCACCACCATCGAGAACATCGCCAACATCTACTTCGACTATAACCCACCGGTCATCACCGAGCCGAGTGTGCTGGTGGCGGAGTTCAGTACAACGGTGCAGGAGCTAGCGTTGGAGCACATGCGTTTACAACCGAACCCGGTTCGCGACCAACTTCTTGTGAGTGTTGATCAAGGCTCCATTGAGCGCATCCGCATCGTTTCGATGGATGGGAGGGAGGTGCTCTCGCGATCCGAACGAGGTAGTTCCATTGTCATAGCGGTGGATCGCTTCGCGGATGGTAACTATGTGATGGAATTGACCTTGTCCAACGGCGCGATGCTGCGCGAACGGTTTTCGAAACACTAACCCCACATTCCCATGCGTCATGTTGCCTGCTTGCTGGCTCTGCTACCTGCCAGCGCATTTGCTGTGCTCTCCGTTACCATCCAGCACAACGATGCCACGTGTTGGTACTCGGACGGTGGTGCCATCGCCATTCCCACAGGTGGTGTTCCTCCATACACATACGAGTGGAGCAATGGAGTGACCGACCAGCAGATCCAATGGGTAGCGGCGGGCACCTATTCCGTTACCGTCACCGATTCCAACAGCGATCAGGTAATGGAACAGGTAGCGATCCTGTCGTTGCCTTATGCCCTTCAAGGCGACCAAGGGTATGCATATTGCGAAGTTGGTGGCGTGGTATTCCCGGAATTCCCATTCGTGGTACCGACCGAGGCCGCTGCACCGTGGTATGTGAACGGCATGGAACTGCAGCTCGCCCCAAATTCGCAATGGCTGTATGCGTTCTATCCTGGCACTTCACCGTACACACTATCCTTTTCGGACGGCAACGGCTGCTCCGGTACCATCAGCGGATCCCTGGGGCCGCAGATCACCAACTGGCCAGCGCTGAATGTGATCGCTGTGGAACCGTCGTGCAGCAACGCCAACGTGGGCAGCATCAGGGTGCAGTCCGCAGGCCCGCAGCCCAACCCACCGTGGACATATATCAACTTAACGGACCAAAGCGGGACCCCGGTCGGTCTGTCGTTGAACCTGGACCCGCAGACCTTGCAAGTGGAGTTCACAGGTCTAGCTCCGGGCATGTACGGTTTCCACTGGTGGTTGGGGGCCACATTGGAGAATCTGGATCCAGGAGTATGTGCCCACGATACCGTGTGGGTGGAGGTGCCGAACCTTGGGCCGGTCTGTGGTTTCTTGAGCGGAATGAGCTGGTACGATGTGGACAGTGATTGTGTGCAGGACCCGAACGAGGTGGGGATCCCATATAGCCCGCTCGTATTGGAACCGGGTGGTGAGGTGGTCCCGACCGGGTCCAACGGTATGTTCAACATCCCACTGCTCAACGGTAGCTATACGGTTGCCCAGAGCGACCCGACCCTGATCAACATTTGCCCCTTGCCGCAGCCGGTACCGTTCACGGTGAACTCGAACCTTACCACCATCAATTTCGGGAATGGGAGCACCATGCCATTGGATCTGCGTGCATCGATCTCATCGGGCACGTCGCGACCGGGCTTTGCGGTCAACATTTCCGCCACCGCGCACAACCTCACTCCACAGCTCTCCGGCCCGGTCACCTTCACGGTGGAAGTCGATCCGTTGTTGGATTTCATCAGCGCAACACCAGCACCGACAACGACCAATGGCAACAGCTTTACATGGGAATGGCCCGTATTCAACAGCTTTGAAGCGCGAACGGTCTCGATCAGTGCAGAGGTCCCCGTTCCAACTCCGCTGGGTACGGTGCTCATCCATAGCGCGACGGTCTCGAATACACTGACGGAGAGCAGCCTCGCGAACAATTCTGCAACGATCCAACCGATCGTCACAGGCAGCTTCGATCCGAACGACAAGACAGCTTCTACCAGCACCGGCGCGAGCAACGAACTCTACTTCATCGATCAGGACGAATGGGTCGATTACACCATCCGCTTCCAGAACACAGGCACGGACACGGCATTCACGGTGGTGGTTACCGATACGCTTCCGGCAAGCTTGGACATCGCAAGTTTCGAAATGGGAACCGCGTCTCACCCGTTCGAGGTCTACTTCCGCACAGGACGCGTAGTGGAATGGCGCTTCCCGAACATCCTGTTGCCCGACAGCAATGTGAACGAAGCCGCCAGCCACGGTCTCTTGAGCTTCCGCATCAAGCCTGTACAGCCGCTACTTCTAGGAACGTCGATCAGCAACGAGGCCAACATCTACTTCGACTTCAACGAGCCGGTGATCACGGATCCGAGTGTTTTGGTGGCGGAGTTCAGTACGGGGGTGCGAGATCACGACCGAAGTGCGCAGCTCCTGATCCAACCCAATCCCGCGAGCGACCACGTGCGGGTGAGCCTAGGTGATGAACGCATCAACCGAATGCGCGTCCTTGGAATGGATGCGCGCGAGATGATGAACTTCACGAACCCTGGATCGCCAGTGGATCTGGACATTAAAGCGCTTAGCCCCGGGGTCTATGTGATCGAAGTGGAAGGCAATGGTCGTAGGCTCCGGGAACAATTGGTGAAACAGTAGCACATGTCGAACATGAGAACGTGGATCATTATATTGCTGGTCGCTTTCCTGCCACTGAGCGCAGCCGCCCTTCAGGTGAACGGCAACATCTCGCAGCCCAACTGTGGTCTGGCGAACGGTTCCGTGAACGCTTACGCGAGCGGCGGTCAGGCGCCATATACGTGGGTCTGGTCACCAGCTCCTGCAACTGGGCAGGGGACCAGTCAAATAACCGGACTCCTGCCGGGCACTTGGACGGCCACCGTTACCGATAACCTCGGCGAACAGGCCACGCACGATTTCATCCTGAACAACATCCAGTCCATTACCAATGCACAAGATGGGGTCACATGGGGTTACAACATGAGCGCGGCGCATCATCCTTGTCCAGGTTATCAGAATGGCTCTATTGCTCTGGTGACAAGCATATTGAACGGCACGCCACCTTACACGGTGGATCTGGATGGACAACCGCCGATCGGCTATGATCAGAATTCGGGCTATCCGTTTTTCGGTTACTTCTCCGTGGGTGATCAGATCTACTTGAACGTAACGGATGCCAACGGCTGTGCGGGATTCGCACAGGTCATCATCGATTCGCCGACGTCCTTGGGGACGAGCGCATCGAACATCAACCCGGCGTGCGGCGGGCTTTACAATGGCAGTGCGGACATCTCCTTCGGATTCGCCGGTCCTTACGGTCCGAGCCTTTGGGTCGGTGGCCCCAGCGGGCAGGTCTACAGCAGCACGCCAACGATGGAGCCACTGCAGCTCACGGGTCTTCAGGCGGGGCAGTACAGCATCTATGGTGCGTACTCGGCCACCTACTTCCCGGACCCTGGTTGTGATTTCAACGGGAACTTCGAGATCCCCGACCTCGGCCCCGATTGCGGTACGGTCACCGGCCGTCTGTTCATCGACAACAACCAGAACTGCGCTCAGAACGCCGGAGAACCGAACGTGCCTTACCACGTGATCGAGATCGACCCCGGGCCGGAGTATGCGATCACCAATGCCAACGGGATCTACACGCGCAACTTGATCAATGGCAACTTCAGCGTACAGGCGCAGGGTACAGGGACTGAACTCTACCCGTTATGTCCGGCGGTCCAACCTGCTCCGTTCACGATCAACTACAACACCGTTACGGTGGACCTCGCCGATAGCAGTTTGGTGCCGCTGGATGTCCAATTGACGGCATCGAACAGTGTGGCAAGACCAGGCTTCGTTCAATCAATTTGGGGAACTGCTCGCAACTTGAGTGCGCAGATCAGCGGGTCGGTGAGCATCACTCTTCTTTTCGATGCGCAGATGAGCTACTTGAGTGCCAGTCCGCCACCCACCTCCGTCAGTGGCAATACGATCACGTGGGAACTCCCCGCCTTCATCGCTTTCAGTTCACAGAATTTCGCGGTGCAATTGCAAGTGCCTGCGGATGTCGGGTTGATCGGTCAACCCTTCGCGCACTCGGTCAGTATTAGTCAATCGCTCACCGAATCGACCTATGCGAACAACAGCGTTGCTTTGAACGGTTCGTTCCAGGGTTCATACGACCCCAACGACAAGCGGGCGCGTACGAGCAGCGGCACGAGCAACGAATACTTTTTCATCAACGACGACCAGTGGATCGACTACACCATCCGCTTCCAGAACACAGGCACGGACACGGCATTCACGGTGGTGGTTACCGATACGCTTCCGGCAACATTGGACATCGCAAGTTTCGAAATGGGAACCGCGTCTCACCCGTTCGAGGTCTACTTCCGCACAGGACGCGTAGTGGAATGGCGCTTTCCGAACATCCTGCTGCCGGATAGCAACGTGAACGAGGCCGGAAGCCATGGTCTATTGAGCTTCCGCATTAAACCGGTGCAGCCGCTTCTCTCGGGAACCTCGATCACCAACACCGCCAACATCTACTTCGACTTCAACGAACCGGTGATCACCGGACCGAGCGTGCTGACGGCGGAGTTCAGTACGGCAGCGCAGGAGCGGGCGAAAGGACAGGAGCAATTGGTGCTGCTCCCCAATCCGGCAATGGACCATCTCCGGATCAGCTCCGAAGGAACGATGCGTAACATCCTGATCATCGCTGCGGATGGGAGGGAGGTCTTGCGCGTTTCACCCAACACGCAGAGTTCATTGATCGACGTTTCCGGCTTGTCGGTTGGCCCGTATGTCGTCCTGAGCACATTGTACGACGGTACCTTACAGCGCGGTCGATTCATCAAACAGTAAGATCATGCGGCTATCGATACTTTCCTTGTTCTTGTTCATCGCCACTTCTTCACAGGCGGTGTCGGTGAACATCATAGTCAGTCAACAGCCGGTCTGCACCTACGCCAATGGCGGGCTTTACGCGAGTGCCAGTGGCGGGGTGGGTCCGTATACCTACTTATGGAGCACCGGTGCTACGACACAGTCCATCTCGGGCTTGCTTCCGGGCACCTATTCCGTTACCGTCACCGACTTCGCTCTCGAGGAGGCCACCGCAGAGCGGGTCCTGGACCCTACGTCGAACCTAGGTTACTTTTCGGATTGGCTCAACTACGGAAATGGCCTATGCAACCCGTACACTCAGCTGGGGCTTGATCCGGTGGTGGAGATGCCTGGTCCCGGACCGTATTTCATCGATGGACAGCAGATGGATACGTTGTGGTTCCTTGATCCTAATGATCCGTGGGGTCCGGAGGTCGGACTGCTCATGGCCCCGTACTTCCCGCCGCAATACGGCCAATGGTATAACCTCACCATTACGGATGGAACCGGTTGCACCGGCACATTCTCGACCCAGATCGGGTGGCCAGTGGAATGGCCCACGATAACCGTGCACGAGATCGTAGGTGCTTGTGAAGGCACGATATCCGGTAGCATCACATTCACCATGTCGGCCGAAGGACACGGTCAGCCGGTGCAAGGGATCATCGATCCGGCGCCACAAGGTGGGAGCGTGCAGTACTTCGGTGGTGGAAGCCAAGCCACTACCCACACCATCAGCGGTCTTGTTGCGGGTGAATACACACTCATGCAGTTCATGACCATGTCCGGTTTCCTGCCCAGTTCAGGCTGCAACGACCTGTTCACATTCACGGTCCCGGATCTCGGTCCTACCTGCGGGTTGGTCAGCGGACAAGTGTTCATCGATGGCAACCAGAACTGCCTGCAAAATGGCGGTGAAGCGTGGTTGCCTGGTACGATCCTGGAGATCCAGCCCGGGCCGCACTACTTGACCACGGCGAGCAACGGTAGCTTCCAAAAGCTGCTGCCCTTCGGCGACTACACCGTGGAGCAACAGAGCGCCAACTTCGAAGAGCATTGCATGGGCACACCGATCCCCTTCACGCTTGCAGTTGGGGCACCGAATGCCAGCGTGGCTATCGCGGACACGAGCCTTGTGCCGTTGGATGCCATGGTCGCGATCAGCAGCGGCAGCGCACGACCAGGCTTCGCATTCAATTACGGCTTGCAGGTCCGCAACTTGACGCCGACCGGCACCGGGAACACCACGGTCACCTTCACTGTGGACCCAACGCTGATCTACTCGAGCGCCACTCCGACACCCTCCAGTGTGAACGGTAACGTGCTCACATGGAACCAGAGCACCTTAGGTGCATGGCAGCAGCGATCCTATACCATCCGGACCATGGTGCCGCCGGATATCAACCTGCTCGGCACTGAGTTGAACGCCACCGCCTCGTTGGTCACGACCACTACGGACGGCAACCAAGCCAACAACACGGCGACCAACCTGCGCACCATCACCGGCGCATACGACCCCAACGACAAATTGGCCTACACCAGCAGTGGCAGCACGGAGGTATGGGATGTCAATGCGGATGAATGGATCGATTACACCATCCGATTCCAGAACACGGGTACGGACACGGCCTTCACTGTGCTCATTACCGACTCCCTCCCGGAAACCCTTGATCCTGGAAGCATTATTGTCGGTGCGGCCTCGCACAACTTCACGTGGGAATTGCGCGACCAAGGCACGCTGAAGTTCTTCTTCCAGAACATCCTGCTGCCGGACAGCAACGTGAACGAACCCCGCAGCCATGGCTTCGTTGGCTTCCGGATCAAGCCCCACGAACCGGTATTGCCCGGAAGCACGATCGAGAACACGGCGAACATCTACTTCGACTTCAACCCGCCGGTGATCACCGAGCCGAGCGTGCTGGTGGCGGAGTTCAGTACGGGGATCCCTGATGCAAAAGCGTCTTCCACATACGTCGCATACCCGGTCCCTGCAGCGGGGAGGATCTTTCTGAGCAACGTGACCTCAGGTAACAGCACGAATGGATGGTCGATACTTCAGGTCGATGGTCGTGTTATACGCTCTTCCAACTCGGCGTTCCCTTCAAACGGTGTCGATGTCTCAGATCTTGCGGATGGCAACTATCTGCTTCAGGTGAACTCTGTTCCCATGCCAGTCACCATCCGTTTCGCCAAATCACATTGAACATGCGCAAAGCACTGCTGATCGTCTGTTCGCTCATCGTGTTGCCCTTCTCCGCTAGAGCGGTCACGGTGAACATTTTCGTGAACGTGTACCCCACATGCAACTACCCGAGCGGCCAGATCCAGGCCATGGGCAATGGGGGCGTCGGACCTTACACCTACCTCTGGAATACGGGCGCTACCACGGAGCAACTGAATGCCATACCAACAGGTGACTATTCGGTGACCATTACGGATGCGAACAGTGACCAAGCGTCGGCCAACATCACCCTAACGGGTCAACCATACGCGTTGATCGACCTAGGGGATAGTGGCCCGCAAGGCTTGTGTGCCATTGGGGTCACCGGAGTCGTGGTGGATGTGCCAGGCTATTCCCAGTTGTCCGGTGCCTACATGGGCGACCTACCCTACACGATCGACGGACAGTTGATGCAGGAGTTCATCTCCTACGAATTCGGGAACCCATTGGACACCTTGTACACGTGGACCGGTTTTCCTGCTCAGTACGGTACGTCGGTGATCTATTCGTTCGCCGATGGAGCGGGCTGTACAGGTACACTTACGGAGTATATCGGGTACCCTGTGGAATGGCCAACGCTGAGCGTGCTCGATATCCAAGGCGCCTGTTCCGGGGGCAACAATGGAACGGTCACCTTCCAGACAGGGCTTGAAGGCCACGGCCAATACACGCAAGTGAAGTTGACGGACCTGAACGGCAGTTACCTCAACTCCGTGACAGCCGGGGACCAGATCTATACGAACACGTTCACCCTTTCGCCTGGAGACTATCTCTTGACACAGTTCATGAGCGAGTCCGGATTCCTGGTCAGTAGTGGTTGCCAACTTTCTACGCCGATCACCATTCCCGATCTCGGGAGCGCTTGCGGCAACATTGGTGGATATGTCTTCATGGACAACAACGAGAACTGCACACGGCAAGGGAACGAGCCCGGTGTGCTCGAGGTGGTGTTGGAGATATTGCCCGGCCCGGTCTACGCCCTTACCAATGGCGGGCAGTATGGTGTGAACCTGCCCATGGGGTCTTACACCATCGAGCAGCAGAGCGCCATGTTGGAAGACCATTGTGTTTCTGCACCTATACCGTTCACGCTGGCTGTTGGAAATGCCTTCCAAACGGTGGATATCGCAGACACGGCGTTGGTGCCCATGGATGCTGCCGTCTCCATTGCCACCGGCCCAGCGCGTCCTGGATTTTCCATGAATTGCACGGCGCTCATGCGCAACCTCACGCTCGCCAATACGGGCGCAAGTACCATAACCGTGGAATTCGATCCGCTGCTTTCGTACCTCTCCGCCAACCCGGTACCAACGACCATCAACGGCAATACGCTCACGTGGAACATCGCCGCGTTAAGTTCCTTTCAACAGCGCGGCGTCAACATACAATTGCAGGTTCCACCGGACATCACCCTGCTGGGGACCGAGTTGCTCTTCACCGCCTCCATTACCACGGCGAACACCGATGCGGTCGCAGCGAACAACACCACCACGACCACCACAACGGTGACCGGCAGCTACGACCCGAACGACAAGACGGCTACGACCTCCTCGCGCAGCAGCAGTGAAGCCTACTTTCTGGACTTGGATGAGTGGATCGACTATACGATCCGTTTCCAGAACACAGGAACGGACACCGCTTTCAACGTCGTTATCACCGACACTATTCCACAAGAGCTGGACCTTGGGTCCTTCGTTGCAGGTGCGGCGTCGCACGCCCATTCGCTTTCCATCCGCGATGGCAACGTGTTGCGCTGGGCGTTCTACAACATCCAGTTGCCCGACAGCAACGTGAACGAACCCGGTAGCCATGGCTTCGTCTCCTTCCGCATCAAACCGCAGGAAGCATTGATGCCCGGTAACCAGATCGAGAACATCGCCAACATCTACTTCGACTACAACCCGCCGGTGATCACCGAGCCCAGCGTGCTGGTGGCGGAGCTCTCCACTTCCATTGGGCAGCCTTCGGTTGGATCAAAGCGACAGCTCTCGGTTTACCCGAACCCCACCACCGATGGCATTGACGTGCTGAGCGAGGGAGCGGCCATTCACCGCGTGTCGGTCATGGCCCTCGACGGCCGGGAGATCCTGAACCGCACACTGACAGGTACGCGCGCGCGCATCGAACTTGATGATGTTGCTGCGGGCAGTTACGTGCTGCTCGTTCACCGATCGGATGGAACAACGGATCGGACAGTGCTGGTCAAACAGAACCCATGAAGCAATTCCTGACCCTTGTCCTCTTCGCCTGCAGCTCCGCTGCCAACGCGGTGACCGTGAGCATTGGCGTGGATAACCAGCCGACTTGCGCGTATGCGAATGGCAGCATTTACGCCAGCGCTAGCGGTGGTGTCGGGCCATACACCTACCTCTGGAGCCCGGGTGGCGAGACCACGTCGCTGATCGCCAACCTGGCGCCCGGCACCTACTCGGTAACGGTGACCGATGCGAACAGCGACCAGGCCACCGATCAGGTCACCATCACGAGCCAGCCCTACGTGGTCACAACGGGGTATCCCAACGAGCCGGGCTTGTGCCAGGGTTGGTCCACGGTCACCATCAACCCATCGACGACGCCGACCATGATCCCCGGCCCACCTCCCTACTACATGGACGGTGCACCGATGATGGAACTGATGCCCAGCCCGGAGACCAACTGGATGTTATTGTACACGACGCAGTTCTTTCCCACCAACGGTTATGGGCAGGCGTACACGTTCAGCTTCGAGGATGGGAATGGTTGCACCGGTACCATCAACGGCTGGAGTGGCTGGCCGCTGGAGTGGCCCGAAGTGACCATACTGGATGTGCAAGGCGCCTGCTCCGGCAGCAACAACGGAACGGTGACCTACCAGACCGGTTTGGAAGGGCACTCGCAGATGACCCAGGTGTACGTGACCGGAGCCAACCCGTCCGCTACGAACTACATGGGCTTTTACGTAGGCACCTTCACTGCCACGGGCCTTGCAGCAGGTGATCATTGGATTAGGCACTATACGGATCAGAACATCTGGTCACCGGGATTCGGCTGCGCCGATTCGGTATTGTTCACCGTTCCTGATCTGGGCAACGGCTGCGCGAACATGAGCGGCAGCGTGTTCGTGGACGACAATGAGAATTGCACACGCCAGGGCAATGAACCCTTCGTACCAGGAGCGTTGCTGGAGATCATTCCCGGTCCGTACTATACACTGACCAATGCCAACGGCGTGTATTCGATCAACCTGCCGCTGGGCAACTACACCGTGGAACACCAGAGCGCGATCCTCGATGAGCATTGCGCAGGTGTACCGATCCCCTTCGACCTCACGGGGAATGTCACGGGGATCGATCACCCGGACACGAGCCTCGTACCCTTGGATGCCATGATCACTGGAGCGAACAGTCCCGCGCGGCCGGGCTTCCAGTTCCACGTGGCGTTGGAGATCGCCAACCTCACGCCTGTTGCAACGGGCACCACCTCCACGGTGTTCACGTTCGACCCGCTGCTCTCCTACGTGAGTTCAAGCCCCAACGGAAGCGTCGCCGGGAATACCGTGACATGGAATCAGACCTCGCTGAACGCATTCCAAGAGCGCATGGTGCATGTGTACTTGCAGGTACCGCCCGACATCGGGTTGCTGGGCACCACCTTGAACAACTCGGCCACCGTCACCACCGCGAATGCTGACGCGAACACCACCAACAACACGATGCTGCTGCCCGTGCTCGTGACCGGTGCGTACGACCCCAACGACAAGCTGGCGCACACGCGTTCCGGCTACAGTGATGCGCTCTACTACATCGATGTGGACGAGTGGATCGACTATACCATCCGCTTCCAGAACACGGGCACGGACACGGCTTTCAACATCGTGGTCACGGACACCATTGCACCGGAGTTGGACCTCGCAACATTGGTCCCTAGTGCTGCCTCGCACGCTCACGAGTTTTCGATCCGCAATGGGAACGTGCTCCGGTATGCGTTCAACAACATCCAGTTGCCGGATAGCAACGTGAACGAGCCGCGAAGTCATGGCTTCTTGAGCTTCCGCATCCGGCCGTCGCAGCCGCTCGTTCCCGGTACCACGATCGAGAACATCGCCAACATCTACTTCGACTTCAACCCGCCAGTGATCACGGATCCGAGCGTGCTGGTGGCGGAGTTCAGCACGGGGGTGCAACAACAGGACCAAAGCCAATTGAGTTTGGCCCCGAACCCGGCGAGCGATCATATCAGACTTTCCATGAAAGGCACCTTGGCGAATTCGCAATGGGTCATTCTCGCCGTGGATGGGCGCATGGTTTCCACCGGGTACGTGGGCGCTGACCAGCCGACCATCGACATCGGTTCGTTGGCTTCTGGAACCTATTTGTTGCGCCTCCTATCCACCGATCGAACGCTTACCACCACCTTCGTAAAAACCGCTAACCCATGATCCGTGCAACCGCGCTTACAGCCCTGATGTCCCTGTTCCTAGCTACGGAATGTGCGGCCATTTCAGTGGTCGTTGAGAAGTATTCCGATGCGGCTTGCGGCCAGGCGCTGGGGACGTTGAACGCTGTGGTGATGGGTGGAACGCCGCCGTATACCGTACAATGGAGCAATGGTGCTACTACTGAGTACATCGAATTCCTTCCTGCAGGAATGTATACCGTGACCGTCACCGATGGCATCGGCGATATGGCGACAGGAAGTGGTGAGATCCTCGTCACGGCTTCGCACCAAGAGGTGAACACCCAAGGTTTCAGTGGCTTGGTCCATTGCCCAGGCGACTACCCATACACATACTTGCATTTGGAGGACCCGCACAATGGACCGGAGCCGCATAACGTGACATCGCCCGCGATCCTCTACGGGAATTTCACGGATCATTTTGGACCCTTTCCATATAGCTACATCGGTGTGTGGATGGATGTAACACCGGGTACATACAACACGATCAACTGGACCGATGCTGCCGGTTGCCCGGGTTCTACGACGCTTCAGTTCTCCACGGAATGGGTGGAGCCGAACGTCTCGATCGTGAGTGTACAGGGAGCCTGCAACGGGAGCAACGGACGCATCAACATGGCTGTTAGCGGGGCTGCCGCCAACCAAGCTTTCCGCGTGAATGTGCGCACGCTGGATGGACAGATCCCTCCCAATCTTGCTGGAACATACGGGAGCCGACTGGTTTCCAGCAACTCGACATTCACTTTCCCCAACCTTGCTGCTGGTGCGTATTGGGTCATCACCGATCCGGACATGCTCGGCACCGAACCGAACGATCCCCTAAATCCGCTTTTCTGCGTGGATTCCATGTACGTGGAGGTGCCTGATCTGCTCGGGCAATGCGCGCTCGTGAGCGGATCCATCTTTCTGGACCATGATCAGGATTGCGCCCAGGATCCCGGTGATTCCGGCCTCGGTTTCCGACTCGTCGAGTTCCTGCCAGGCCCGTACTACGCTTTGGCCAACCCCAGCGGGAACTATGGGTGCTACTTGGCCAATGGGAGCTACACCATGAACGTGTCGGGAACAGGATCCGATCTCTATCCCGTTTGTCCGCCGGTGCAGCCGATACCGGTTACCGTCGGCGGCGTAAACCAGATCGTGAACGTGGCGGATAGCAGTTTGATCCCGTTGGACCTTGAAGCGGAACTCTACGCCAATGCTGCACGCCCAGGATTCGTCCAGAATTTATGGGCCCTCGTGGAGAAGCCGTCGGGCGTGGCCTCTGGCCTCGTGGATGCCACGTTGACCTTCGACCCGCAAATGGGTTTCATCGATGCCACACCTCCGCCAACGAGCGTGTCGGGTAACGTGGTCTCCTGGATCGGCCTTCCTGCAGTTCCGGACTTCGGAAGGATCAACTTGCACATTCAACTGCAAGTGCCTGCCGATGTACTCCTGATCGGGCAACCGTTCTCGCATTCCTTCTCCATCTCGCAACCGATCGCAGAGATCGATCTTGCCAACAACACCACTACCAGGTGGGGCACCATTACGGGCAGCTATGATCCCAACGACAAGACCGCACGCACCAGCAGCGGGTCGAGCGAGAGCGCCTATCTGCTGGGCACGGACGAATGGATCGATTACACGATCCGTTTCCAGAACACCGGCACGGACACCGCGTTCACCGTGGTCGTGCGCGACGTGCTTCCGGCGGAACTGGATATGGGCACCTTCGAGCAAGGTCTGGGTTCACATCCCTTTACCGTGAATTTCATGCCCGGTCGCAAGGTGGAATGGCATTTCGACAATATCCTGTTGCCGGATAGCGGGACCAACGAGGCCGCCAGCCATGGTGTGATCACCTTCCGCATACGCCCAGTGAGCAACCTGCTTCCGGGAACGGAGATCAGCAACGAGGCGGCCATCTACTTCGACTTCAACCCGCCGGTGATCACCGAGCCGAGCATGCTTGTGGCGGAGTTCAGTACGGGGGTGGGTCACATTTCGACAGGCGCAGGGCGACAACTTGAGGTTTATCCGAACCCATCGAGCGATCACCTTCGGATCATTTCGGATGGAGCCATGGATGTGATCACGATCCTCGCAGCGGATGGGAGGGAGGTGATGCGTCGCTCGATGCGATCATCCAATGGAACGATCGATATTTCGTGGCTTTCATCCGGTACATACGTGCTCTTTGCCGTGATCGCCGATGGCACTGTTGTTCAAAATAAGTTCGTGAAATACTAGTTCAGATGCGTACGATCCTTCTCTCCGTGGCGGTGGTTCTTGGCGGCCACCTCCATGCGGTTACCGTTGACATCTTGGTGCAACAGCAACCGGTTTGCAGCCATGCAATTGGTCGCATTTACGCGAACCCCTTAGGCGGTACGCCGCCCTACACCTATTTATGGGGTACGGGTGAGACCACCTCTGAGATCGGTGGGATTGGCGCAGGAACGTATTCTGTTGTTGTTACCGATGGGCTGGGAGAGCAGGCATTCGCCGAGGTAGTGCTGGATGCCGCTCCGGATTGGGGCAATGTGGGGCTAGGGACCCACCCATACTGCGCGGGGCAAAGCGCGTATGGCCATGTTGCGGCTACCTACCTTTCCGGTGGAAGCCCTTTCATTACGGACCTATCTGCCGCATTTCCGTTGTACTTCGATGGGGAATTCACCGAGGTGGTGAACCCTGGTACGTTCCCGTCCTGGACCAGTTACAGTTACATCCTTCACGGTGGTCCCGGGCAGTACAGTGTTTCGTTCACCGATGCTACAGGTTGCCCGGGCACAGCGGAAGGTGTGGTGCTTGGCCCGGTGGAGTGGCCCACCTTTGCGCAGGTGGATGTGGCACCAAGTTGTGGTTCCACGCCGAACGGTTCCATTACCATATTGCGCACCGGTGGTAGCAATGCAGCGATCACTGGTCCGTATACAACGATCTGGGATACCGGGATCGAATTGCCTGAAGTCTTCAACGGTGTTGCACCGGGTGGGCATTGGCTGGTGCAGACCACGCGCACACCGGGTCCGAACAGTTTCAATTGGGAGGTGCTACCAGCTGCGGAATGTGCCGATTCAATTTATGTAGTGGTTCCTGATGCGGGTCCCGGCTGCGGTCAATTGATCGGGAACGTGTACTTCGATGCCGATGGGAATTGCATGCCGACCGGCGGCGAACCCGGAATTCCCGAACGTGTGCTCATCCTGGAACCGGGACCACGCTATGTGAGCACCGATGGCGCAGGGAACTATTCCGCACAATTGCCCTTGGGAACCTACACGCTAAGCATCGGCGATGAACTACTGACGGAGGCATGCCCGGTGGAAGCAACGATCGCTTCGCTCGCGATGCCTGTTGTCGCCGACCTACCCACGCTCAGCGTTTCGGCGACAGCTGATATCAGTTCCTTTGTACACAGCGGACCTGCACGTCCAGGGTTCGAACTGGTCTATTCAGCCGCTGTACGGAACCTCACCTACAACCCGACCGGTACGGTTACGGCATCGTTCACCTGCGACGTGCTTACCCCGTTCGTCTCCGCAGAACCAGTACCGGATGTCATCTCTGGTCAAACATTGATATGGACCCTTCCGGACCTAGGACCATTCGGCGAGCTACAGTTCCAAATACGTGTTCAAGTGCCTGCTGATCCAGCCTTGATCGGTTCCGACCTTACGGCCACCTTCAGTGCGCAGCCGAGTTTGCTGGATGGTGATCCGGACAACAACGTATTCGTGCGCAACACAGAGATCACCAGCAGCTTCGACCCCAACGATAAGCTGGCCTCCACCAGTTCCCGATCAAGCCGTACGCTGTATTTCATCGGTCAGGATGAGTGGATCGACTACACCATACGGTTCCAGAACACGGGCAACGATACAGCCTTCAATGTAGTGGTCACTGATACGCTCTCCAATTCGCTCGATCCTGCATCCTTCTTGGCAGGCAGTGCATCACACAGCTACACGTGGGGCATGGAGGAGAACGGCATGTTGCGCTTCACTTTCACGAACATTCTGCTTCCGGACAGCAACGTGAATGAAGCATTGAGCCATGGATTTGTGGGTTTCCGCATCAAGCCTACGGAGCCGCTGCTCCCAGGAACTGTCATCGAGAACACCGCCAACATCTACTTCGACTTCAACCCGCCGGTGATCACCGAGCCCAGCGTGCTGATGGCGGAGTTCAGCACGGGGGTGACCAACCAAATTGGTAACAACGTCTATCTCTCACCGAACCCGACCACAGACCTCCTGAACGTCCGTCTTCCAGGAAATGCGGATCGCACCTTTATGGTTGTGGCAGCCGATGGCCGAACAATAGCTGTGCCATCCAAACCAACCGCGCAGGGCTTGCAATTGGATACACGATCGCTGCCATCAGGCCTTTACCTGATCACAACATCAACAGGTACAGCCCGCTTTGTGAAGCAGTGAACCAGGATCGCGCTTCACTTCCACTTAGCCTCATAGCGGTCGACCATTCAGATCCGCGCCTATCATGAGCATCAGCGTCATCAGCGTTCCTCCACCCTCGAAAATTGAAGTTTGCCGAGGTCCCGATCCGGGCATGCTGTTCACTTCAGCTTTGCGCCTTAGCGTCTTAGCGGTTCACCTCTCCGATCCGCGCCCATCATCACCATCCGCGTCATCAGCGTTCCTCTCCCGCCAACCTTGCGTCCCAGCGTTCACTTCAACACCGCCAATCGCTCTTCCAGTGCTTTGATCTTCGCCTCAGCGTCGGCCTTCTTCTTCCGTTCCATCTCCAGAACTTGAGCTGGCGCACCGCTAACGAAACGTTCATTGCCCAGCTTCTTCTCCACGCTGGAAAGGAAACCACGCAAGTGACCGAGCTCTGATTCGGCCTTCTTCACCTCGGCCTCCGTATCGATATTGCCACCCAGATCCACCGCGTATTCCGTGGTACCGACCAAGAACGTAACACTTCCTTCTCCGGCCTTCTCAACGGATGTGATCGCACCCACATTGGCGAGTTTGTTCACCAAGGCCGAGACGGCTTCACGCATCGGCGCAGCACCTTTCACTTGAACATCCAAGGCCTCTTTCGGACTCATGCCGCGTTCGTTGCGCGTGTTACGCACCGCACCGATCAGCTCGAACGCATGTTGCATCTCACCTTCAAGTGTGACATCACCCTCCCCTACCGATGGCCAACTTGCGATGATAATGTCATCGCCATCCTTGCGATCACGCAACAAGTGCCATAACTCCTCACTGAGGAAAGGCATGAAGGGATGCAGCAACTTCATCATCTCTTCGAAAAGAGAGATCGTGGCTTCATAGGTGGTGCGGTCGATCGGCTCACCGACACCGTCCACGAAGGCTGGCTTGATGCTTTCCAAATACCAACTGCACAGGTCATCCCACACCAACTTGTAGGTCGCCATCAACGCTTCGCTGATCCGGAACTGTGCGAAGAGTGCATCGATCTCCGCAGTGGAACGCGCTACACGACTTTGCAACCATGCCACTGCTGCAGAACTTGATTCCGGTTGCTCCCGATCATCAACGCTCCATCCTTGTACTAGGCGGAATGCGTTCCAGATCTTGTTGCTGAAGTTCCTTCCTTGCTCGCACAGCGAATCGTCGTAGGGCAGGTCGTTGCCAGCGGGTGAAGTGAGCAACATGCCCACGCGCACACCGTCCGCGCCGAACTTCTCGATCAACTCCAACGGGTCCGGGCTGTTGCCCAAGCTCTTGCTCATCTTGCGACCTTGCTTGTCGCGGACTATACCTGTGAGGTATACGTTCTTGAACGGCACTTCATTGCGGTACTCCACGCCTGCCATGATCATGCGCGCCACCCAGAAGAAGAGGATCTCCGGTGCGGTCACCAGATCGTTCGTCGGGTAGTAGTACTTGATGTCGTCGTTGTTCGGATCCTTGAATCCATCGAACACGCTGATCGGCCACAACCAACTACTGAACCACGTGTCCATGACATCCTCGTCCTGCTTCAACCCAGCGGTCGAGAGTCCCTTGGAAGTGAAATAGGCGATCGCATCCGCTTCGGTCTTGCACACGGCCACATCGGCGTTGTCGTTGTACCACGCAGGGATCCGTTGCCCCCACCACAACTGGCGACTGATGCACCAGTCGCGCACGTTCTCCATCCAATGGCGGTATGTGTTGGTGAATTTCTGCGGATGCAGTTTCACCGTGCCGTCCATCACCACATCGAGTGCTGGCTTCGCCAGTTCGCTCATCTTCACGAACCACTGCAAGCTCAAGCGCGGTTCGATCACCGCATCGGTGCGCTCGCTGTATCCGACCTTGTTCTTGATGTCTTCGGTCTTCACCAAGAAACCTTCCGCCTCCAACTGCTTCGCGATCTTCTTGCGCACGACGAAGCGATCCTCACCAACATAAAGCTGTGCGGCTGCGCTCAGCGTACCGTTCGGCTCAAGGATATCGATCGTTTCGAGGGTGTGCTTCTTGCCCAGCACTTGGTCGTTCACATCATGCGCCGGGGTCACCTTCAAAGCGCCGGTACCGAATTCACGCTCCACGTACTCATCGAAGATCACCGGAATGCTGCGATCCAACAACGGCACCAGCACGCGCTTTCCTTTCAAATGCGCATAGCGCTCGTCCTCCGGATGAACAGCAACTGCCGTATCTCCCAAGATCGTCTCCGGGCGTGTAGTAGCGATCGTGATCCACTCGTCCTTCGCGCCTTCGATCGAGTAACGCACATGGTACAACTTGGAGTTCACCTCCTTGTGGATCACCTCTTCATCGCTCACTGCCGTCAACGCCACGGGGTCCCAATTCACCATGCGAAGGCCACGGTACACCAGACCTTTCTTGTGCAGGTCGATGAAGACATCGATGACCGCTTCGCTCAGGTCCGGCTCCATGGTGAAACGTGTGCGCTCCCAATCGCAACTGGCGCCGAGCTTCTTCAACTGCTCCAGGATCACCCCGCCGTACTTCTCCTTCCAAGCGAAGGCATGTTTGAGGAATTCCTCCCGACCGATCGCGCTCTTCTTGATGCCTTGTTCGGCGAGCAAACGCACCACTTTGGCTTCAGTGGCAATGGAAGCATGGTCCGTACCCGGCACCCAACAAGCATTCTTGCCTTGCATCCGCGCACGACGCACCAGCACGTCCTGGATGGTATTGTTCAGCATGTGCCCCATGTGCAACACGCCCGTCACGTTCGGCGGCGGGATCACCACAGTGTACGGCTCGCGCTCATCCGGCACGCTGCGGAAGTACCCTTTGCGCATCCAATGCCCGTACCACCGATCTTCGCACTGCGCGGGGTCGAACCGCTTGGGGATCTCCTTGTCTGCCATACCTTGAAAAATGAGGCCGCAAAGGTAGTTGGATGGGTATTCGAGGGTTGAAGGTTGTTCAGGGCTATCGCCTCATATTTTCTGCGACCCCGCTGGGGTCGTTCTCCCATCGGGGGGCAATTTCTAATTTCTGTGTCCCCTCTGGGGTCAGAATGCAGCACTGGTCATACTCCTTGTGGGTTGACCCCAGCGGGGTCACAGAGCATAGAATTCGAGTCGGACGAACGTGTTCGACCCCAGCGGGGTCGCAGAAACAAAAGACCTGGTGCGGAATGTATTTAGAGGCGATAGCCCTGGAAGGTTGTTGATCGAAGCTTGACACTTGTGACTTGAAACTTGTGACTTGACACTTGTGACTTGTGACTTGAAACTTGCGACTTGTGACTTGTGACTTGAAACTTGTGACTTGAACCTTGAAGCTTGCGACTTGTGACTTGAAGCTTGAAACTTGTGACTTGACACTTGTGACTTGTGACTTGTGACTTGAACCTTGTGACTTGAGACTTGAAGCTTGACAACCATCCCCGCTGTTAATGTCCTGTTAAGGTCCCGGCCGACCGGAACACAGCCTTCTACCTTCGACGTATCAACGAGAAAACCAGCACCATGCATTCCATGAAAGCAGCCCTTTTGACCTTCTGCCTTGGCTTGTTCGCCGCAAGTGCCATGGCCCAACCAGAGATGAAACCCGTTGGCGGAACCGGACCGATGTTGAGCATCGACAAGGAGGTACACGACTACGGCACCATCACTCAAGGCAGCAATGGCGACTGCGAATTCACGGTGACCAATACCGGCGACCAGCCATTGATCATTTCACAGTGCCAAGGAAGTTGCGGTTGCACCGTACCGAATTGCGATACTGCGCCGATCAAACCCGGTGCTACCAGCGTGATCAAGGTGCATTACGATTCCAATCGTGTCGGGGCGATCAACAAGAGCGTGACCATCACCAGCAATGCCACGAACGCACCCAGCAAGGTGGTCACCATAAAAGGTACGATCCTTGCTTCAGAAGGTACAAGCCCGGTGAAAGAAGCATCGCCAGTGGCCCCTGTAGAGAAACTCTGACCCACTTTCCAACAAACATCTAATACCCAATTGAACCCCATGAACAAGTTCCTCCTTACCATCACGGCAGCCTTCATGGCCTTCGCGGTCAACGCTCAGGATGCCAAGCCCGTGGGCGGCAATGGCCCACAACTCTCCATCGACAAGGAAGTACATGATTACGGCGAGATCGCTCAAGGCGCTAACGGCACCTGCGAATTCACCGTTACCAATACCGGTGACCAACCGTTGATCATCACCAACTGCAAGGGATCCTGCGGCTGCACGGTACCGCAATGCAACAACGAACCCATCAAGCCCGGTGCGAAGACCGTGATCACTGTGAAGTACGACACGAAGCGTGTTGGTGCCATCAATAAGAGCGTGACCATTTCCAGCAATGCAACGAACACGCCCGAAAAGGTGGTGCGCATCAAGGGAAACGTGAACGCTGCTCCGGAAACACCGACCAGCCCGGTGAAGGAGGCCAGCCCGATGGCTCCCGTTGAGAAGAACTGAACATCCAGCGATCCTATTGAGCCCCTTCTTGGAAACAAGAGGGGGCTTTTATTTTCCACTGATCGCGCATGAACCACGATCTTCGCCGCTCATCCGCTACCCATGCCTTCCATTTCCAAGAAAGGGCAACAACTGCCACCGTCCCCCATCCGGAAACTCGTACCCTTCGCCGAAGCCGCCAAGCTGCGGGGCACGAAGGTCATCCACCTCAACATCGGCCAGCCTGATATCGCTTCGCCGAAGGTGGCCTTGGATGCGATCCGGAACTTGGACCGTACCGTGATCGAATACAGCCATTCCGCCGGGTATGAAAGCTATCGGAAAGGCTTGGCAACGTACTACCAAGGTGTTGGTGTGGATGTCACCCACGAGCAGATCCTGATCACCAATGGCGGTAGCGAAGCCTTGCTATTCGGTATGATGGCCTGCTTCGAGCCAGGTGATGAGTTGATCATTCCAGAACCTTTCTACGCGAACTACAACAGTTTCGCCATGGCCGCAGGCGTAACGGTCGTTCCGTTGCGTACGGTGATCGAGGATGGATTCACCCTTCCTCCCATCAGTGCCTTCGAAGCACTCATCACGCCACGCACCAAGGGGATCCTGATCTGTAATCCGGGTAATCCGACCGGTCGGATCTACGGAGAAGACGAATTGGACCGATTGCGCGACATCGTGAAGAAACACGACCTCTTCCTTTTCGCCGATGAAGTGTACCGCGAATTCTGTTACGATGGTGCTACACACATCAGTGCCATGGCCTTGGATGGCATCGACCAACAAGTGGTGCTGATCGATAGCGTGAGCAAGCGCTACAGCATGTGTGGCGCACGCGTGGGGGCATTGGTCACGAAGAACAGTGAATTGTATGATGCGGTCCTCAAATTCGCCCAAGCTCGGTTGAGCCCGCCCACCTTCGGACAGATCGCCTCGGAAGCAGCCTTGAAGACACCAGCATCCTATTTCACGGACGTGATCACCGAATACAAAGAACGGCGCGACATCCTCGTGAAGGGGTTGAACACCATCCCGGGCGTGGTCTGCCCTGAGCCCAATGGCGCATTCTATTGCCTGGTCGAACTGCCGATCGATGACAGCGATCGCTTCTGCCAATGGTTGTTGGAGGAATTCGACTGGAACGGACATACGGTGATGATGGCACCGGCCACCGGATTCTACGCCAAGCCCGAAACAGGTATCCGACAGGTGCGTTTGGCGTACGTCTTGAAGAAGGACCTACTGGCCACCGCCGTGGAATGCCTGCGTCAGGCGCTCATCGCCTATCCCGGCACGGTCAAGTAGCCGACCGACTCTCCCTTTGTAAGTCTCGGGATCCTATCCCGAACCTGATCCCGTTCGCCCCACCGCGATCGTTTCGGCTACTCCCAGTGGCCTGATCGACCGCACACTGCTGTCGGTACGGGTTTGTGGAATGAACGGAACAGGTTGATCCCCAGCATGCTTCGCACGGTTCCGTCCGTTTTCACCCGACCGACAGACCGCTCCACCACTGCGGGGACATCATGGTCAAGCCCATCACTTGACAAGCATGCATTCATCGTCATAATTTGCGTTCTGAGCCGGATAATTGAGCCGTTCATCGAAAGGAATGCACACATGAAGACAAGCCCACCCCTCCACATCCCAGCCCACTCTAGTCTTCATTTCGCATTCCGGATCGCTCGAAATACCGTGCTCGTGGCCTTTGTCCTTTTAGCTTGGCAACCCACTTCCACCGCGCAAGATCAGGACCGTTGGCATTGTCGTGCGCAACAGCTGCTGAACGATGGCTCGCCCTCGATCAAACCGCTTTTCGCAGCTGTGACCGATCGGTTCAATGCCACCGACCTCGGATACGATGGAGACATCGGCCTAACGACCTTTTCACTGACCGGTTCCATCGAGCGGTCGGATCTCGAAGCACTCCTCGCGTTCAAGGCGATCGAGCTCGCCGGGTTGCAGTGCACATCGAACTCTGGAGGTACGATCACCGTAGGAACCGAACCCTACCCTTTCCATTACGACACGGGAGACGCGGTAGTGGATGATGCGCAGTACCAAACCGCGAAGTCCACTTGGATCGAACGCAACCCTGCTCGTTACGCCCAAATGAACGCCAAGGACGATGCTGCCAAATAGTGTTCCACTCGCCAAGGTGATCCGCCTGATCCTGCTGTGCGCCATTCCGATCGGTACGGTCTCGGGCCAATGCACGAACAACAACACCGCAATTGCCGGCGGGGCCATCACACCCCCATGTCCGGGAACCATGACCGTTGCGTGCGTGAACTCAGGCGAGTATGCGCTCGTGAACGTGGCCGCTGGGCGGATCTACGAATTCAGCACCTGTGGGGCCACGTACAATACGGAGATCACCTTGTTCAACAACGCCGGTGGTGGATCCATCGGTTACAACAACGATGCATGCGGTGAACAATCGCTGATCACTTGGACGGCTACATTCAACGGACAAGTGCGCGTTCTCGTGGACCGGTATGTCGCGTTCTGGTGGCATTGTAACCACAACGGCGGATGCGTTGCACTGAGCATCACCTGTCTGAATTTCCCACCACCGGTCACGAATAACGAATGCGCCAATGCGATCGATCTGTTCGCATTCCCCGGTTGTTTCATGCAAGCGTACTCCAATGTCGGAGCCACCAATTCCTCCACCACACCGAATCCGACCTGTGGATACAACGGTTCTGCGCGGGACGTATGGTTCCGGTTCACCGTACCCCCTAGTGGCGTGGTCACGATCCGCTCCAAAGGCTTCTCCTTGACCGATGGTGCCATGCAGATCTACTCGGGTACCTGCGGTGCATTGAGTCTTGTGGAATGCGATGATGACGACGGTCCAGGTTTGATGCCCATGATCGACCGGCGCTGCGTGCATTTGACCCCGAACCAGACCTATTACCTACGCTTCTGGGGCTATAACGGATCTTCCGGCACCTTTGGCATCTGCGTGGACGGCCCCGATTTCTTCTTGACCCCCCAGCAGGACTGTGCCGGTGGATTCACGGTCTGCAACAGTGGCGGCGTGAACAATTCATCGGACTATACCGGTTGCACGCAGGATCTCAGTTCCGGCAACCATGGCTGTTTGCTGAACAACGAACGCCAAGGAACGTGGTACTACTTCTCACCACAAACCACCGGCACCATAGCCTTCGACCTAACACCGATCAACTCCTTGGGGAACCCCTCATCGGTGGATTACGATTTCGCCATTTGGGGTCCGTTCCCGACCGTTTCCTGCCCTCCCGCTGGGAATCCCTTGCGCTGTTCGTATGCGTTGCCTTCCACCAGCGGCCCTTGGAATACCGGAATGGCGGCTGGCAATGTCGACCTGAGTGAGCCTGCTTCGGGCAACGGTTTTGTCGCACCGATCACGATCGCTCCTGCGGCCGTGGATCAGGTATTCGTGATGTACTTGGACAACTGGGACCTCGATGGCCAGGCCTTCAACCTGACGTGGAACCTGAGCAACCCCGCATTGCTGGATTGCACCGTGTTACCCGTGCGCCTCCTCTCATTCGATGGCGTACCCGAAGGATCCGCCGTGCGCTTGAACTGGGTGACCCAAGCCCTCGGTGAGACCGAACGGTTCTTCGTTCAACACTCCTCCAATGGGGCCGACTTCGTCACCATCGGAACCATGGACGCAGTGAACTCCGGAAACGCCACCACGGACTACGTCTTCTTCCACAAGGACCCGTTGAACGGATCGAATTTCTACCGCTTGGAGCAGGTGGATCGAGATGGATCGAACCATACCTCCAATGTGGTCCATGTGGAGATGCGCTCCGGCCACCACCTGCTTGTTCCCAGGCCCAATCCAGCATCCAATGTGGTATACGTGGACCTGCCCTCCTCGATCTCGGACCTTTACCGGATCACGCTCATGGATGCCAGTGGAAGAATGGTCAGCTCACGGACGGGTCGAATAATTGAAGACCTCGGAAAAGCCGAGATCCCTCTGTTCGACCTTGACGCAGGCTGCTATGTCGTTCACGTGAACGATGAAAAGGGCAATTCCGTTGCGACCGGTCGATTCATCAAGGAATAGGACGCCTTGCGTATTTCCTGATCGGAAGCGGCAACCTTGGTCCCATTGGGTTCGTCTTACCCACAGGATCTGGAACAACGGGTGGTTGAATGTTCATCGCTCAACTGCTCCCTTATCTCGTTCAAGTCCTGTATCTTGTGCATTATTGACATTCAAAATGCCTAACATGAAAGCATACACTACGCTCTTCTCGTTCTTCTTCCTCTTCACTGGAGCGTTTGCACAGAATGGCATGGCGATACACCACTTCACGTGCCAAATGGAACTCGGAGGTGGTGCAGAGAAGTTCATGTTGGAGGAACTCCTCGCTATCGATCCGAATGCCCATGTGAGCATCGATCAGGATCGGATCAAGGTCGCGACCAGCGCCCAAGTGGGTGAATACCGGGTTTTACACGCCCTACAGCGCTCCGGTGTATGCGACCCGACCATGGACCACCTCCCCGCACGACCCAAATGGACCGGTGAACAGCGTGACCTCCCCGTGCTGTTGAATACTGGGTTTTCGGAAGTGGATGAGGAGAACTTGAAACAAGCGAAACAAGCTTGGCGGATCGATGCACCCGATGCGTTCTTGGAATATGTGCGTGTACTGCGCCAAAACCCTCCCGTGCCTTATGAGTAGGATCCACCTCCATCGCGCACTGTTCGCTGGGGCGACCACCTTCCTCAGCCTAGGTCTTTTCGCCCAATGTGGCACGCAAGTCTACGATTCAGGGGGCATCGGTTCGCCGTACGCCAACAACGAGAATTTCACATGGACGTATTGCGCTCCAGCTGGCCAAGTGATCACCTTGAATTTTGCGGCTTTCAGCTTGGAGGCCGGGTACGATCTATTGTCCATCCATGATGGCCCCACGAATGCCTCCCCTACATTGGGCACCTTCAGTGGCACCGCAACCCCTTCGCCCATTTCGGGCACGGTTCCGGGCGGTTGCGTAACACTTTGGTTCACCTCGGATGGATCCGTCGCGTATCAGGGCTGGGCCATCAACATCAGCTGTGCACCACCCGTGCCGCCACCTCCGGTTTGTGGCACCACCGTATACGACCCAGGTGGACCCAGCTCGAATTACGCCAATAACACCAACCTCGTTACCACCTATTGCCCCAGTACACCAGGGGATGTAGTGACCCTCACCTTTTCCCAATTCAGTACCGAGGCCAACTACGATGTCTTCACGGTCTATAACGGCCCGAATGCAGGATCACCTTCATTGGGCTCGTTCAGTGGAACGGGCATTCCCGGCCCATTCACATCCACAGCTCCGAGTGGCTGCCTGACCATCGGGTTCATCTCGGACGGATCCATCCCGTATCCGGGTTGGACGGCCGTTGTTTCCTGCGCTACTCCGCCACCACCACCATCCGGAGATTGCATCTATTCCCTGAATCTGCAGGACAGTTGGGGTGACGGCTGGGGCTCTTCCCGTGTTGGCGTTCGGATCAATGGCGGCGCATGGACCTATTACACCGTGACCGGCTCGATGAACAATGTCTTGTTCGGCATGAATATCGGCGACTTCATCGAACTGACCTACGACGCGTCCGGCCCTTATCAGTATGAGAATAGCTATACCCTCGGCCTTTCCGGTGGTGGATCCTACTTCAACTCCGGTTCTCCGCCCACAGCAGGACCGGTGTTCGGCCAACTCGTGGATTGCTCCACACCACCAACGGTACCGCAAGATTGCAATGGGGGGTTCACCATTTGCAACGGGCAGACCTTCAACAACAACAGCCAGAATACAGGCAATGTGGTGGACCTGAATGGTACCAACCAGGGATGCCTGAGTTCCGGGGAACGACAAGGAACGTGGTACTATTTCTCACCTAGTTCCAGCGGCACCATTGGATTCACGATCAGCCCCACGGTGGTCACGGATTACGATTTCGCCGTATGGGGACCGATGAGTTCGGTGAGTTGCCCACCTGCCACCACTCCGTATCGTTGCTCCTATGCCGCTCCGACCGGCGATACGGGCGCGGGCAATGGAGCCTCGGATCTTACTGAAACGGCTAGCGGTGATCGGTGGGTGGCACCCATGAACGTCATCGCTGGGCAGGTCTACATCATGTACGTCGATAACTTCAGTAGTAACGGCCAATCCTTCAACCTAAGCTGGCAATTGAGCAATGGTGCTTCCTTGGATTGCACGTTGCTTCCTGTAGAATTGGTGAATTTGAAAGCCACGCCCGAAGTGGATCGGATCGGTCTGGACTGGACCACATTGAGTGAATCCAATTCCGCCCACTTCATTGTCGAGCGGTCTTCGGATGGACAGCACTTCAGCCGCATTGGTTCCCTCTTCGCTGCTGGGAACAGCCAAATTGCACTGGACTATCAATTCATCGATCAAGCACCCAATTCCGGTTTGAATTATTACCGGGTCACCTTGGTGGATCAGGACGGCTCGGAACTGCACTCGCCCGTTGTTTCAGCCTCCATTGGGCACCGTCCCGGACAACCGCTCCTGGCACCGAATCCGGTTTCCGAACGCCTCCAGATCACGCTTGCACCGGGAACCGCCGATGTCACGAGCATCGATCTGATCGACGCAGCGGGCCGCGTGGTGAAGACCTTCACGCTCCCACAGGAGTCCGGTCGTACAAGCATCACGCTTCCCATGTCGGGATTGGAACAGGGTTCCTACATCCTACGGACCCATACCGTGACCGGCCCGTTGACCCCGGTTCCGTTCATCAAGGAATAACGACTCAGGGCCACCCGGCAACCTTGCGACCCGGAACTCTTGGTCCAAGCTTTCGCAGCAACCTTGGGCTGATCACAACGTCCTCCTTACGGTCCTGGTCTTTCCCACAGCAGAAGGTTGGAAGTCCGGGATACGTGAATAGCTACGGTCCATAACGGATAGCCTATATTGGCCGTCGATTGGACAAGGTTTCACCTTGCACCCGATCCGAATGAAAAGAAGCATTACACTAGGTGTCCTGATCGCGCTCGTATTTCCTGTTCTGGGACAGGACCAAATGACGGTGCATCGTTTCAGTTGTCCGCTGGAGCTTGTCGGTAGTGCGGAAAAGCTGATCATCACCGAAGTGAAGGCACTGGACCCGAACGGACGGATCAGCATTGATGGTCGCGCCCTGAAGGTCGCCGTTCGCAATGCCTTCGACCGAGCGCAAGTGTGGAGTGCCATACGACGCTCCGGCGTTTGTGATCCGGAGCCTTTGCCGATCAACGGACGATCGAATGACGGGCCGAATGGATCTGGTCCAACACTCGTATTTCCGGAATACTACTCCACTGGTGACCCAGTTCAGGATGATGCGGCCTACGAAATGGCCAAGTGTGCTTGGATCACGGCACACCCTGCGGAGTACGAACAAATGCAAACCAGTTCACCGGAATGAGGATCGCGGCGATGCCTCGCATCTTCTGCAGCGGAATTGGCAAGTACTTGACTTTGGCAACACTGCTGCTACTCGGTGTGCCGTTGTTCGCACAACCGGCCAACGATGATCCGTGTGGTGCCATACCCCTCACGATAAATACCACATGTTCCTTCTCCGCTGGGACCTCCGTAGCTGCCACTGCCACAGCAGGAATTCCGGTTCCAGGTTGCGCGAATTATGCAGGGGCCGATGTATGGTTCTCCGCAGTCGTTCCAGCCAATGGGCAGCTCATCTTCGATAGCAATGTTGGAGGTCTTACGGATGGCGGAATGGCCTTGTACTCCGCAACCGCATGCAATGGCACGTTCACGCTCATTGAATGCGACGATGACGACAGTGCCAATGGACTAATGCCCTACATCATTCGGGCAGGACTGGTTCCCGGCTCTACGGTCTATGTTCGTTTCTGGGAGTATGGCGGAGACAACAACGGCACGTTCAGTATCTGCGCGTATTCGCCACCTCCACCTCCTCCATCCTGTGGAACAACGGTCTATGATCCGGGAGGAGCAGCGGGTGACTATGCGAACAATGCCAATTTCTTCGCTACCTACTGCCCAACTGTGCCCGGCGAAGTGGTGACCATGACATTCACTGCGTTCAATATAGAGGCAGGTTGGGACTACGTGTACATCCACAACGGACCTTCAGTTGCCTCATCGATCATTGGCACATACACAGGCACAGCCTTGCCTGGGGCAATTACTTCTACGGATGCAAGCGGTTGTATCACCCTTCATTTCACATCGGACGGTTCAGGTATCGGTGCTGGTTGGGCAGCCAACATCACTTGCGGCCCTCCTCCTCCTCCTCCCGCTAACGACAACCCGTGTGGTGCCACCCCACTCACGGTGAATGCCTCCTGCGTATTCTCCACGAACACCACTGCGGCATCTACCAATACGACCGCTATCGCTGCCCCACCTTGTGCGAATTTCGCGGGGTACGATGTCTGGTTCTCGGTCGTGGTTCCGGCCAGTGGGAACCTGTTGCTTAACTCCAATACCGGTGCGATGACCAATGGAGGGATGGCCTTGTATACCGCGACCGCGTGCAACGGCACCTTCACCTTGGTCGATTGCGACGATGATGACAGTCCGAATGGTCTGATGCCACAAATAACGGCGGGAGGACTTACCCCGGGAAGCACGGTGTACGTACGTTTCTGGCCGTACGGCGGCATTGGCAGCGGCACCTTCAACATCTGCGCAACCACGCCTCCGGCACCACCAGCGAACGACAACCCGTGCGGAGCGACGTTGCTCCCGGTGAACACCACGTGCGTGAACACGGGAAGCACCACGACCAATGCCTTAGCTACAAGTGGGCCACCTGCACCAACGTGTGCGAATTATACCGGTGGCGACGTTTGGTTCCGCGTCGTGGTGCCGGCCAGTGGAAGCATCATCATCGAAACGACCCCTGGAGTCGTTACGGATGGTGGCATGGCTTTGTACACCGCACCAAGTTGTGCTGGCCCATTCGTTCAAGAAGCATGTGATGATGACGGAGGAACGGGACTCATGCCCATGCTGACCTCGAACGGGTTGGCACCTGGAAGCACCGTCTACATCCGATTCTGGGAATACGGCAACGATAACAATGGCACTTTCTCCATTTGTGTGCGCACACCGCCGCCGCCGCCTTCCGGGGATTGTGTCTATGTCCTGAATCTCTTCGATAGTTGGGACGACGGCTGGGGTTCGTCCAATGTCGGCTATCGGATCAATTACGGCCCGTGGTCCTATTACACCGTAGGTGGAAGTACCAATCAGGTGCTGATCGGAGTCAATGTCAACGACTTCATCGAACTCACCTATGATGCATCCGGTCCATTCCAAACTGACAATAGCTACAGTCTTGGGTTGAACGGAGGTGGCGTTTATTTCAATTCGGGTTCTCCACCAACGGCCGGTGCTTCCTTCGGTCAGTTGGTGGATTGTGTGCCTCCGCCCGCTGCCCCTCAGGATTGCGTCGGAGGCTTTACCATCTGCAATGGCCAATCCTTCAACAACAACTCCGGGAATTCCGGGAATATTGTCGACCTGAATACATCCAACCAAGGCTGTCTCTCATCGGGGGAACGACAAGGGACTTGGTATTACTTTTCTCCAAGTGCAGCCGGAACGATCGGCTTTTCCATCGCTCCAACGACCAATGTGGACTATGATTTTGCCCTTTGGGGTCCGATGACAGAGGTTTCGTGCCCTCCGTCCGGCTCGCCAGCGCGTTGTAGTTATTCGTCAGGCTATTCCACTTACGATGCCACAGGTTCGTATGATACTGGATTAGGAAATGGTGCAGGCGATACATCCGAAACACCATCTGGGGACGGTTGGGTTTCGACCATTCCCGTGGCCATCGGAGAGGTGTATATCCTATATGTGGACAATTTCTCTTCGACGAACGAACCCTTCGACCTGAGCTGGCAGTTGAGCAATGGCGCCTCCTTGGACTGCACCGTACTCCCCGTGGAACTGGTGAATTTGAAGGCCACGCCCGAAGTGGATCGGATCGATCTGGACTGGACCACACTGAGTGAATCCAGTTCCGCCCACTTCATTGTCGAGCGGTCCTCGGATGGACAACATTTCAGCCGTATCGGTTCCATCTTCGCTGCTGGGAACAGCCAAATTGCACTGGACTATCAGTTCATCGATCAAGCACCCAATTCCGGTTTGAATTACTACCGGGTCACCATGGTGGATCAGGACGGCTCGGAACTGCACTCGCCCGTTGTCTCAGCCTCCATCGGGCACCGTCCCGGGCAACCACTCTTGGCACCGAATCCGGTTTCCGAACGCCTCCAGCTCACGCTTGCGCCGGGAACCGCCGATGTCACGAGCATCGATCTGATCGACGCAGCTGGCCGCGTGGTGAAGACCTTCACGCTCCCACAGGAGTCCGGTCGTACAAGCATCACGCTTCCCATGTCGGGATTGGAACAGGGTTCCTACATCCTACGGACCCATACCGTGACAGGCCCGTTGACCCCGGTTCCTTTCATCAAGGAATGAGGTCGTTTCGCCGTATTGCGTAACGCGACAAGTGCTTCAGTCCGGATCGACCTATGGCTCCTTCACGTCCAGTTGAACGCATAGGCTTCTCCGGTTCGAGGCCTACTTAGATCATACCACCGCGTTCGTCACACCGGAACCGACGGATGAGGATACCCGATCCTCGCCAAGACCATGCGGTCCTGAACGAGGCACCAGATGCACCGCAACAGATGCTCCAGCGTGACGATCGCGCAGTACGGGGACACGCTTACACGGATGCTCCGGGCGTAACGGGTCCCCCGGTGAGGATGCTCCTCCATCCTGCCGCCTGAACCGTGGAGAAGGCCCCGCCTCTGTGATCATCACACCGTCGCCGCATTTGTCACGCCAGAACCCGACGGAGCTAGGGCTATCACCTCTTATTGCCCACCCTGCCATCGCAAGAGCCACGGAGACACGGAGGGGACAGAACGCACACATTCTCCGCGCCTCTGTGCCTCTGTGTGACCTCCTTGAGTTGCCAATTCGGTAAGTACTGCAAGACAAGTAAGAGGCAATAGCCCTGCCAACGGAGCGTAGCGTCCCGCCAAGGCATGCGAGCCTGCGCATTGGTGAGGGCCGGATACACGGCTTCTACCGTTCCGCAAAACGCAATGGTCCGATCTCCCTTTGGGCCCATCAGACCAAACCTAGTGTCTCACGCGCATCTACCACTTCTACGTTCAGAGGCCTTCGGGCCGACCTGAACGAAGGATCACAGAAGTGAAAGCGTGCGAAAGTGCGAGGGTCCAAGCGATCCAGCCCTCGTCTTGTACGGTCGCCAAAGACCGACCGGTTCTTACCTGCAGCGTGGGTGAATGCGAAGGTCTTCGGCGACCTGAACCAAGGATCACAGAAGTGAAAGCGTGCGAAAGTGCGAGGGTCCAAGCGATCCAGCCCTCGCTCTTGTACGCTCGCCCCAAAGACCGACCGGATCTTACTGTAGCCTGGGTGAGTGCAGAGGCCTTCGGCGACCTGAACCAAGGATCACAGAAGTGAAAGCGTGCAAAAGTGCGAGGGTCCAAGCGATCCAGCCCTCGCACTCTTTACGCTCGCACCAAAGACCGACCGGTTCTTACTGTAGCCTGGGTGAGTGCAGCGGCCTTCGGCGACCTGAACCAAGGATCACAGAAGTGAAAGCGTGCAAAAGTGCGAGGGTCCAAGCGATCCAGCCCTCGCTGTTGTACGCTCGCCCCAAAGACCGACCGGTTCTTACCTGCCACCTGAGTGATTGCAGAGGCCTTCGGACCGGTCTGAACGAAGATCCGGTAGTACTCGGATGCACCAGCGTGGCGCTCCGAACCGCTGGACGTTCATGGAGGTCTTCTGCGGAGAACCGTTGGCCGGATCCAAAACGAAAAAGGCCGCCTCGCAAATGCGAGGCGGCCTTTCTTTTCGTCGTTCGAGCTTACTTCTGGATCACCAGACGCTCGGTGTAGGTCTTGTCACCAGCGGTGATGTTGACCATGTATAGACCACTTGCGATCTCGCCGTTGAGGTCCAACACGGTGTTCAGGAAACCGTCCTGTACCGCGATGGTCCGTGCGCTGATGCGCTTGCCGGTCAAGTCGTAGATGTCCACACTCACCGTGTTCACATCCGCATCCACCGCACTGAGGTTGATGTAGAGTTGATCACCACGGTTCGGGTTCGGATACATCGTGAGGTCACCATTTTGGGTAGCCATGCTGCTGCTGCCACCTTGCAGTGGTC
>Ga0209582_1000187_pt1 | contig 57758 bp, 56 predicted proteins | sample KloWWTmetKNB5Kit_FD_187176 | JGI IMG/M metagenome (GOLD analysis project Ga0209582, IMG submission 187176) | Active sludge microbial communities from Klosterneuburg, Austria, studying microevolution and ecology of nitrifiers - Klosterneuburg... | ecosystem: Engineered > WWTP > Aerobic digester >...
TGTCCATCGCTTTTCTTAGCGAAGTACATTGCGCCAAAGAAGAAGATCAACTGGAACATTAAAAAGTTGATCAAAGCCCAGTGTTCATAGATAACTTAGGCAATGCTTATTTTTGAGATTCCTTCTACTATGTCGATCTAATTGTTGATTCTGTAGTGATTCTTTCGTCTTTAGGAGTCTCCGTTACGAGGCACTACCTAAAGCCAGATCTGTTCAACCCCCTTGGGGCGGAAACCGTTTTCTGGCAAGAAGGCATGGGAACAGTATCCGGTCCATTGTTAGAATTAAGCGGCGTGTTCTGGAATTGCTGTGTGAATGACACCATACAGTACGATATTAGCAACTCTGGTTTACCCGGCGGTGTTGGGTCGTGTTCCTATTTAAGCCAGAGTGTTCATGGGCTGCAAAATGGCTTTGAATCACTTATCCCACACCCCAACCCTTCCACCGCCCAATTCACCTTCAACCTACAACAACCCAAACACATTGTAGTTTACGATGCCTTTGGCCGCGAGATTCTACAAACCTTCGGAAGCAGCGTAGATCTTAGTGGAGAGCCGGAAGAGGTTTATGTGGCGCGGGTTTTTTCGAATAGTTCAGTGAACAGCCCCCAAGTGGTTCGGTTGGTGGTAGCGCGGTGATCTAGCGTATTCAAACTTTTAATTACTGAGCTTCCCACAATCGCTGGTAGACCTCCGGGACAACCAATACACGCTGCTGCACCGTCACTAACGCATAAACACCTCCATTATGCGACCATTCTTTCTCTTCGTCAGCTTTATTTTGATCCTAACATGTAATGCTCAACCCTGTAATGATGTAGCAGCGTGCATGATCGTCAACCAGAACAATGACGGTTCGTTCTTTTTCGAGAATTGCTCAACACCGACGGCCAACTCACAGTTCCTCTGGAACTTTGGTGATGGCACTTCTGAGAACGGCGTAGTTGTGGATCATTATTACACACAACCCGGAACCTATACTGTTTGTTTGACCATTTACTGGCTGAACTGCGTGGATAGCACGTGTACAACGATCGTGGTGGGTGACACTGATCCGTGTGATGACCTCAATGCTGGTTTCTCGTCCAACACCACACCCAACGGCACTTTCTTCAGCAATGCAACAACAGGCGTTGGTTTCGTGAGCACTTGGCATTGGGACTTCGGCGATGGCAACACTAGCAACATCGAGGAACCCGAACACTTATTCGCGCCTGGCACTTACACCGTTTGCCTCACGGCCATCAGCATTTTTGAGCAACAAGGCGGCGGATCGGTCACGTGTTCTGATTCAACATGTCAAACGTTGGTGATCCAGGGCAATGATCCGTGCGACTTTTTACAAGCCTGTTTCGAATCCACCCAGATCAGCTCCAATAGTGTTTATTTCAGCAACTGCACGCCGACTGAACTAGGAACGGTATTCACTTGGCTCTTCGGGGACGGGACGACCAGTAACGATATTGCACCAACACACACCTACGCGAACGCAGGTAATTATGAAGTCTGTTTGGTTGCAGAATGGCAGAATTGTTTTGATAGCACATGCACGTATATCGCAGTGGGTAATGACCCTTGCGCAAACCTGAATGCCGGCTTTAGTGCGAACACAACACCCAGTGGAACCGTCTTCTCCAACGGAACAACAGGAACCGGTTTCCAAAGCATCTGGTCCTGGACATTTGGAGATGGCGCCACCAGCGACAACCCACAACCCATCCACACTTACGCTGAGCCGGGCATCTATTACACCTGTTTAACGGTGATCAGCCTATACCAATATGAAGGCCAGGTGGTCACATGCGTGGACTCTATCTGCATCGATGTCATCATCGAAGAACCTTGGGTCTGCGACGATGTTGAAGCATGCATCCTGGTGAACGATTACGGTAGTGGTACTTTCTTGTTCGAAAATTGCTCGACACCGATCGCCAACTCACAATTCATGTGGGACTTCGGCGATGGCACTACGGATACTGGCATGATCGCGGATCATGTCTATTCGCAACCCGGCACTTATACTGTTTGCTTGACAATGTATTGGCAGAATTGCGTGGATAGTACGTGTACCACCATCGTAGTAGAGGGTGTTAACCCTTGTGATGAACTAAGTGCAGATTTCTATTACTCCGGCGGAGAACAAGGAATGAACTTCGGACACCCGAGCGTAAACTTGGACTGGACCTATTACTGGGATTTCGGAGATGGCACAACGGGCTTTGGCCCAAGCCCATACCACACCTATCCAGGACCAGGCACCTATCTGACCTGCCTGACCGTTTCGATCTGGGATCCAATTAGCCAAGACTCGTGCTTCGCAGATCACTGTGAATCGATCGTGATCGGTAGTGGCCCGTGTGACTTCCTACAAGCCTGTTACGTGCCAACACAAACCAGCTCCAACGTCGTATTCTTCAATAATTGCACCCCGAACGAACCGGGAATGGTTTTCACCTGGCTCTTCGGAGACGGGTCAACCAGTAACGACATTGCACCAACACACACCTATGCGAACGAAGGTGTTTATGAAGTTTGTTTGGTTGCGGAGTGGCAGAATTGTTTTGATAGCACCTGCACCTATATTTCTGTAGGGCAAGGCAACCCTTGTGATGACTTCGCTGTAGAATTATTCTGGAACCAAGGTGGCAACGACACCTATTTCTTCAACGGAACCGCGAACCAACCGAACGTGACTTATACGTGGTTATTCGATGACGGAACCCCGGACGCAACTGGCCAGAATGTGCAACATGTTTTCACCGATCCGGGTACCTATTGGGTTTGTGTTGTGGGGACGTACTACAATGAAGTTGCTCAAGATACATGCATTGTTGAAGACTGCTTTTCATTGGTCGTAGCAGGAGGAAGCCCCTGCGACGAACTTGACTCCAACTTCAATTACTCAGGTGGCGCCTCCGGCATGAACTTCGCGAATGCCGTGATCAATAACACATGGACCTATTTCTGGGACTTCGGGGACGGCACAACGGACTATGGCCCAAATCCCTACCACACCTATCCAGCACCTGGTACTTACCAAACCTGCTTGACCGTATGGACCTGGGACCCGGTGAACCAGGACACGTGTTTTGCGGATCATTGTGAAGCGGTCATTGTTAGCGGCAGCGGAGATCCTTGTGAAAACCTGAATGCCGAATTCATATCCACGACCACACCGAACGGCACGTTCTTCAGTAACGCAACAACTGGCGTTGGTCCACAGACCACGTGGTATTGGGAGTTCGGCGATGGCAGCACCAGTAACGACGCGCAGCCGAACCATATGTTCACGGCGGGCACCTATACCGTTTGCCTCACGGCGATCAGCATCTTTGAGCAGCAAGGTGGCGGGGTGGTCACCTGTTCCGATTCAACGTGCCATACACTGGTGATCCAAGGCGGGGATCCATGCGATTTCCTGGTCGCCTGTTTCGAACCGACCCAGACCAGCTCCAACATTGTTTATTTCACCAACTGCACGCCGACTGAACTAGGAACTGTATTCACTTGGCATTTCGGAGATGGATCGATCAGTAACGACTTGGCACCAACACATACGTACGCGACCGAGGGCAGTTATGAAGTGTGTTTGATCGCAGAATGGCAGAATTGCTTTGATAGCACATGCACATATATCACCGTTGGGCAGGGTAACCCATGCGATGACTTCTCGGTATCCCTTGCGTGGAATGAAGGCGGCAATGCAACGTATTTCTTCAATGCCACATCAAACCGACCAAACACCAGTTTTACGTGGTATTTCGGGGATGATACACAATCAACCGGCGCAGCGACACAACACGTTTTCAATGATCCTGGGGAGTACGAGGTCTGTGTGCTGGGTGCTCTATACGACCCCATTACCGGAGACACGTGTTTGGTTGAAGACTGCGCAACGCTCACGGTAGGGAACACAATGGGCTGCGATAGTTTCTCCACTTGGTTTGATGTGGTCTACGGGAACGCAGCTGTATTCTTTGAAGCACATACTTCGCAGAGCGTAGATGGATATGTTTGGGATTTCGGCGATGGAACGGAAGGGTATGATAGCGACGAGATCCATTATTTCGAACCCCCGGGACCATACACTGTATGCCTGAGCACATATTACTGGAATCAGAATACACAGGACACCTGCTGGTCCACTTCCTGCCAAACGGTTGAGCCTTTTGGTCCGAATGGCGTTACCGATCTGAATGCACTAGACCTATTCAGCATCTATCCACAACCCGCAACCGATGTCATCACCATCGACGGTGCAACGCCTATGACAGAAGCGATTGTGCAGTTGTTCAGCATGGATGCTCGTCTGGAACACCAAGAACGGATCACGGCTTTACCCCATCAATTGAATGTTTCTCAATTACCACCAGCGGTTCATTTGATGCGGATCCAGTTGGATGGTATTCGATACAACTATCGCATAGTGATACAATAGGATCTACTATTTTCGTAAAAGTCCCGAACTTGGCGGTATGTACCGTCTTGGTTTGGGACTTTTTCTTTTCTGGTGTTCGGTGATCAATGTGGTCGCTACGGAATACATTGTTCCAGTTGGTGTGGATGTGGGCGAATTCTTCGAAACGCTTCCGACCGATGCGACCTACATCTCATTCTCTGCAAGTACTTCTTACAAGAGTGAGGGCGATATCGTACTGCCCGATGTGCAGTTCTGCGTGATCGATGGCAAAGGGGCATCGCTCGTGCTAGGGCCGAATTCGAACGGCTTTACCCGACAGGTCCTAAACCAGAAAATGGTTGACAAGAAGTTGACCTGCCGCTATGTGATCCGTGACTTTTCAGAGATCACGGGAGGTAAGAAGGCGATCGACCTGCAAGCAACATTGGGCAGCATCGTGAGCAATTGCCGGCTCCATGATCAGACCGAAATTGCAGTGGACCTCCGGTTCTGTTTAATGGCCCGTATCGAGAACGTATTGGTCACGAACCCCAAAGCCGATGGCTTCGTAATTCGCACAGGCGATTGGCCGGGAGCTTCTGCAACGAACAGTCAGAGCAACAGTACGGTACTCTCACAATGCCGCGTGTACTGTAGCAACACCACTACGAACGCTTATAGTGTGCTCAATTGTGGAGGCGTGCGGTTAGTGGATTGCATCTCGGAGGGAGGAGAAGCCGATCGCGACCTCTTGCTATCTGCAGAAATGCATAATGACCAGGAGCGGTTCGGCTCCAACCCAACTATGAAGTCCTTCACCCTGGAGAACTTTCATGTGGAACACAACGTGCGCAAGGAGAGCATACTCGTGAATATGACCCCACAGGCATCCGTAAACCTGAGCAACATCTACTGGAACAGCGCATCAACAGCGCCGGTGATCCGCTACGTGCGCGGCCAACTGAACCTATCAGACATTGGCTGGTGGACCGATAACCACCGTATCATTTCGCGCGTTCATGCACCGCGCATCAACGTAACACGCTGCCATAGCAAATTGCGACTTGGCGATAAAGAGTCGACTACAGCAACGCGATCTGGTAGTTTCGAGTTGGCGGATCCGCTCGGTGACGGACAAACATTGGACACCCGGTACATCCGAGTAGTGCAACCCTCGAAGTAAGGAGTGATGCATTTATTGAGGTGTTCTCTCACCCGAACAAGAGGTTCCGTGGAATTCGATTATTCGTTCAGCGAAGGTCAGCACTGCGCTAGCGCCATGATCGAACGCGGTCTATACGGATAGGTAACAAGGCATAGGGTTCCTCCTACATTTGGCCATTATGTCGGCTTCTACTTCACCAAAAAGCACCCGCTTCGTTGCCCTTGATGGTGTAAGGGCTGTATGTGCTTATGTAGTAGTACTGCATCATTTCGGGCCGGATATACCCATGCTGCAGCATCCGTTCATCCTCGCGTTCATAGGACAACTCAACCTGTGCCTCACGCCGTTCTTCGTATTGAGTGGCTTTGTGATCACCTATCACTATTTCGATCTTCCAAGCGGTGGTTTCAAGCCCTACATTATGCGCCGCGTTGGTCGCATAGTGCCACTCTACTTGGTCCTAAGCACAGTTACGTTCGCGGTCCGGATCCAACAAGGAATGCACGTGGACGGTAAGGAGTTCTTCTTCTACCTTATCGATATCGCCCTTCTGAAGGGTTGGTTCGACGAGCTTAAATTTTCCGGGATCATGCAAGGCTGGTCCCTAACGACCGAAATGGCATTCTACCTCTTAGCGCCATTCATTTTCTTAGTGATACATCGCAGGGGCTGGCGTGCCGTGATCGTACTCCCGCTATTATTCGTTGGGTTGGGCCTTCTGCTAGTGAACGTCGTTGGCGGAAATGCACTTTACGGTTTCATGGACTCCAACATGTTCATGTTCGGCGCTACCGTATTAGGTCGTGCTCCTGATTTTTTCGTCGGCATTGGTCTCGCGATCGCTTACAAGAAATTGGGGAGCACCATCCAAAACCATTACGCAACTCTGATCGGCTCCATCATCATTACAATTTGTTTATTTGTTCGCGCCTACTTCCATTGGGACTATAATGCAGTGGGCGGTATAATGATCTCAAACTTCGTGCTTCCTGTGTTCGGGGTCAGCTTGCTATTCTGGGGCTTTCTTACAGAAGAAACGTTGTTGCGAAAGCTTCTATCGACCAAATTGTTCCAAGTTGTGGGACGCAGTTCGTATGCCTTCTATTTGATCCACTTTGGTGTGTTCTACACGGCTTTCCACTCGGTACTCGGGCACCTCCCGGCCACGATCTTCACGTTACAGATTCTAGCGGTGGTGCTGTACCGTAGAGTAGAAGCTCCTTGTGCTCGTTGGGTTAAGAGGCGTTGGCCGTTTCCGGTATCGTTGGCTGCTGGGAACAGCTGATCGTAAGATGTCCTTTTCACGATCCGAGACAAGGTCCCTTACATATCCAGCTAGGTGTTGGGGCAACCCGTAACTTTAATTTCACTTCCACTACGACTGCTTACCATCCTCCACATCATAACGATCCGCGTGAACAAACCACCCGGCGTACTCAACTCCATGATCAGCGTATGATCCTCCGGATCCGGTGTTGATGATTCCTTATGGAGAAACGTCTGGCTCACTTCCACCGGCTGTACTGTCTCGGCTACACTTCCGCCACTGCGGATGAGCGTTAGCCGTGCGAAAATAAGAACGGCCCCAGTTTCCTGGGGCCGTTCTCGTTCAATTTGGTTATGTGTTACGCCGCAACATCAGCACGCTGTGGCAACAATTGAAAATCGCTCAATACCACTTCCGTGATGTAGCGCTTGCTCCCATCCTTGGTTTCATATGAGCGGTGTACCAAACGCCCCTCCAATGCAACGGGTGAACCTTTGCGCAGAATGCGGGCCACGGCATCAGCGGTGCTTCCCCATGCAACAACAGTATGCCATTGTGTGTCGGTAACGCGCTCACCCTGTGCATTGCGGTAGCTATCGTTCGTGGCCAATGAGAGGCGAGCCACCTTGCGGCCTTCTGCTACTTCGCGGATCTCTGGATCAAAACCAAGATTGCCAATAAGGTGTACTCTGTTCTTTAGCGTGTTCATGGGAATTGGGTTTTAGTGTTTTGTTTTCGTTACGCCGAGGGATTGTTCCCAACAGCGATGCAAACATTCACTGCTGCCCATTCCTTAATCGGTTAATATCCGTATGTAGTCGTTCATAGCCGTTTGCTGTCGGTTGCTTAGCGGGATCAAGAATGGCTTCGATGCCGTTTTCCGAGTGGTCGCATCTTCCTTACATTTGCTAGAGCGAACAGCATTTCCGCTGAGTTGTTCAACAGGAGTGTTGGGTAGCCATTAGCTAGCAACTATTAGATGAGAATCCCCATATTTTATATACCGAAAACTCGCTTTAAAAAATTCTTGTTTATTGAGAAAAAATACAAATGCGGAAAAGAAATAATTCCTCTTGGTTGTGATTGTCATCCTGCATATGCTTTACAAAAATTAAATATTCGAAATAAGAGTCTTCCTTTTGACTGGTTGAATACAGACTCAATAAGAGGTTTGGAATTTGTGTCTGAAAACTTAAAGAATGATTTTATTGATTTTTTGAGTGATCTATATATAAATTCAAGAGGACATATTGTTTCTGAAAAATATCCTTATGCGGAATTTATGCACGAAAAAAATCTGATCGTCCTAAAATCTGATAAAGATAAATTCCTACGAAGAATTGATAGGCTAAAATCATTGTTAAATAATGAAATTTATTTTATCTATAATGTAGCTAGTGACTCTCTCGGATCAGAAAATGCTGTTGAAGAGTTTTACAATTCGGTTTTAGAATTTAATGCTCAATTAAAAAACACTCAAATTCTTTGTATATATATCAGATATGATGAAAGCCTCAAAGAAAATGAATCTCATTGCCAAAAACTTGTGGATTCACTGGCAAGTTTTAGCAAAATCAACATTACAAATTATGTTAGAGAGAAAAACAAAGAAGGGATCTGGGGAAATGAAAAACATTATCCAGCATTATTCAGGTCATTGGGAATTAAAATTCATTTGACTTTTCCCAAAATATATCTAAAATAACATTGGCTAGCACCGTAAAAATCCACCTTCTTAGAAGGTGGCATTGAGAAGCACCTAAAAGGGCGGCACGTCAGAACTCGAAGCTCTGTTGCTGAGCCTCGACCTTCTTTTGCTCCTTTTCTTGATATTGAACATACCGCTTGATCATATCCTCATCCAAACCTACTGTACTCACGAAATATCCTCTTGCCCAAAAGTGATTCCCCCAATACGGCTTCTGTTTAATTTGTGAATAGCTCTTGAATATTTTGATTGCTAGTTTGCCTTTCAATACTCGTATATGCTGCGATATTGAAACCTTCGGTGGAACAGACACGAGCAAATGGATATGATCCTCTTGAGCGCTTAACTCTTCAACAACACATCGTTTCCGCTCACAAAGCATTCGAACGCCATGCTCTACTAACTCCTTAACTGCACCTTTCAGTATCCGAAACCGGTATTTGGGCACCCACACAATATGGTAATCGCACTCATAAACCACATGGCTGAGTCACTTATATTTACCCAAAGGCAAACATAGGCATAGCCTCAAGCACATGAGCACCAGCATAGCCGGAGGTTTATCAAGGAAAAACAAGAGCGGCCCCAGTTTCCTAGAGCCGTTCTCAAGAAGTTAGACTATGCCTTACGCCGCAACATCAGCACGTTGTGGCAGCAATTGAAAATCGCTCAATACCACTTCCGTGATGTAGCGCTTGCTCCCATCCTTGGTTTCATATGAGCGGTGTACCAAGCGGCCCTCCAATGCAACGGGTGAACCTTTACGTAGAATGCGGGCAACGGCATCCGCTGTGCTACCCCATGCAACGACAGTGTGCCATTGTGTATCGGTAACACGCTCACCCTGTGCATTGCGGTAGCTATCGTTCGTGGCAAGTGAGAGGCGAGCCACCTTACGACCTTCTGCTACTTCGCGTACTTCCGGGTCAAATCCAAGGTTGCCAATAAGGTGTACTCTGTTCTTTAGCGTGTTCATGGGAATTGGGTTTTAGTGTTTTGTTTTCGTTACACCGAGGGATTGTTCCCAACGGCGATGCAAACATTCACCGGTGCCCATTCCTTAATCGGTTAATACCCGTATGTAGTCGTTCATAGCCGTTTGCTGTCGGTTGTTTGGCGGGAACGCCAATGGCTTCGGTGCCGTTTAATAAGCGGTCACTATTTTACTTAGATTTGATAGAGCATAAGGTTGCTCGCGAATAGGCATTTTGAATCATTGGGACCGAACTCAAAACCAAGAATAGCATGAAAATGGACGATCTTAAAAGCAAGCCCACTGGAAAGCTGAAGTCAATGATAACATCATTAAAAGTAGTTGCTGTTTTCTTGTTGGTGGCCGTAGCAGTTTTATTTTATCAGGGTAGTTATGCCATTGCATTTGCGGAGTTTGCAATCATTGCTGTGATGTTTATATCTATTAGTAGAATCAATAAAGAATTGAAATTAAGACAGGATGGTTCGGCAGATTTATTGAAGTAAATGCATGAATTATCCTCACTCAATAGCGACCTGCAGGATTGATGGGGTTTGCAAACACCACCTAGTTGTTTTTGCTCGTTCACAACCAAAGTAGAAATGCCGATGCATAGCAACGATTATATCCAAAGACCTCGCAAAGCGAATGCAACGCAAGCTTCTTCCACGGTTATGAGCCACAGCCCACAGGCTTGTGTTGTTATGCCGAATGAAAGAATAATTAATGGAGACTAGCGACCATTTCAAAAACGGGGCGAAACCGAAAAGCCAAACGAGTAGGTAAAAAGAATGGCAAACAATGAAGACGTATTCAATTATCACAGTATCAACGATGTGGTCAACAAACTCGTTGAAACAAAAAGTTGAGAAAACACTAAACGAGAAAACCATTGAAGGATATGAAGTTGTAACAGTTGCATTTGGACTAAATATATGGTGGATTCCAACAGCATTTATAACGCTTCGAAAATAGGAATAAATGGAATACAACCTCTTAATGTTAGCTAATCAAAAGTTGAGGTTTAATGCCCCAAAGTCAGGTTTCTGATAAGTGGAAGATTAGCTTTTCAATTCAAGTTTTGTGGTAATGATCTTGCCGTTAAGGCTGCGCCAATCCGTTTATACATCTTGGAGCACTCCATTAGCCACTGCGTTCCCGATCCCCGTATCTTAGCATAACCCTCCATAGGCAGCATTTGCACGAGCATCTGTGTCTAGGAGGTTGAAAGGCCATTCACTTTTGCCAGAATTGACCGAACCGGAACTGATCCAAGGTTGCTTGGACGGAGACCGTCGCTGCCAGGAGGACCTGTATGCGCGGTACTCACGGCGTATGTACGCGGTGTGCTTGCGCTATGCCCGTCATGAGCTGGAGGCACAGGACCTTATGCAGGAAGGATTCATCCGGGTATTCGAAAAACTCAGCAGTTTCCGAATGCAGGGGTCGCTGGAGGGGTGGGTGCGCAGGATCATGGTACACACATCGATAAACCACTACCGCAAAAAAGCGTTCCAGAACGAGAAGTTCGGCCTGGAGCATTTGCCAGAGGGCCAAGTGGACTCACTGGCAGTGGACCGTTTGGGCGAACGGGAGCTCATGGCGCTGATAGCGGCCTTGCCCGATGGATATCGACACGTTTTCAACCTCTACGCGATAGAAGGATACGATCATAAAGAGATCGCGGAAATGCTGGGATGTGGTGAGAGCACATCGCGCAGCCAATTAAGCAAGGCCCGGAAGTATCTCCAGGACCGAATAGAACAAAAAGAAAATTACACCCATGCGGGAAATGCATCCCATTGACGAACAATTCAAGGCGCTGTACGACGCAGAAGCCACGCCTCCGGAAGAGGTGCGTGCTGCGATCGGACACCGTTTAGGTTGGAACAAAAGCGTAGGAAACGGAGTTTCTTTCCCGTCCACGTTATTGTTGCTGGTAGGCGTGGCCGGATCGGCATTGGCCTGGTACCATTGGAGCGATACCACCACGAGCACACAGCAGGAATTTGCGGCCATTCAGGAACATCAGAAAGAGATCACTACTGAACCGGCGGCGTCCTACTCAGAAGCAACGACAGGTCAAGCTGCTGTTACTTCAGAACCAACAAGCCAAACAGAAGCAGGGGATATTGATCAGACCACCGTGGTATCTGAAGGTCAAAAGGACGGAATAACCACGTCGGTTCCGAAAGTTGATAAAGCAACGAAAGGCAACGCTCCGTCTCGACCGAACGCTGTTTCTACCAATAAGCAGAGCACCCTGCCAGCAACTACTGATCATAAGCAGAACACCGTGCTAGCAACTTCTGCTAAGCAAGGAGAGTCTGGTCCTGTTGCTCAGAAAAAGGAAGCTTCAGCTGTGGCCGCCAAGACAAAGGGTGTTGAAAGCGGAATTGATAAGTCGGAAGGTGTTGAAACGGGTTCATCTGATACCAAAGAAGAACAGTCAGGCAACACTGGAACAGTTGCCAAGAATTTCGATGATGAAAAAACAAGCAGTACAGCAGCAAAGACCGACGACCTTGATGAACCGGAATTCACTGTGGGGCATTCTGGGACAGAAGCCTGGATCGGTCCTGCTGTGAACATTGACCGATTGGATACGCGCTTTGCATTGATCGATATGGAAGCGACTGCAAAACAGCCGTTCACCGCAAAGCGTGTCGCCGATTACGTAGTTCCCCATGGAAATTATTGGGTAAGCATTTATGGAGGATTGAGTTCCGTCAAAGGCAAATGGTCGGGTGTGGATGCAGAGGCACTTGATCGATCGGAAGACTGGAAAAGCGGATGGCAAGCTGGCGCACTGGTGGGCCGGACATGGCGTTCCGGATTTGGGGTTGGCGTAGGTGCTGGCGTTGCGCGAATTCACAGCACGTTCTCGGATGAGCGTTCCTCTATTTCAGGTGAGGCCGCTGATCTAGATACCGCGTGGACCACATCAAACTATCCGGGGACAGAAATTCCGATCTCCACTTGGTTTATTGACACCACGTTCACGCCGATCTCTGGGCCTCAAATACGTAGAACGGCAAATAACCAGTACACGGCCATCCAGATCCCGCTTTCGCTTTGGTGGCACAAGGACATTAGGCGCTGGAAAGTAGGTGCAACGGCAGGTGTGATGGGCTGGATCCCCATGAAAAGACAAGGGTTGACATTGGCGCGACCTACATCGGATGCGGAACCTGCACCAACCACGCTTTCAAGTCCGGAAACCGAACCACGGTACGGAATTCAGTTACACGGAAATGCAGGTTTAAGCTTGGGCTTTATGCTTTGTGAGCAACTGACCCTCCTTGCCGAACCAATGATCAGTGCGCCGTTGTACAGAGGGAATGAAAATACGTCCATCTCGCTTTCACGGCCCACTATACAATTAAGGCTTCACTATGATATCCACTCACGCATACAACGTTCAAAATAAGAGCCTTACGGCTGTTCTGTCGCTGCTGCTGCTATGCGGCATGGTGAGCGCACAGCCGTATTGTGACATACTACTTCGACCTGCTTTTGATGTTTCCTTCAACGGCAATGTGATTACGTGCGTGAATCTTTCAACACCGCTTACTGCGGGAACTACAGAGCTGTGGAACTATGGTGATGCATCCGTTGCGGATAATTACGCCTACCATGAATACACCACTATTGGGGTTTACCCTGTATGCCTAACGCTGACCACGCAGGATGGCACATGCAGCTCCACGTACTGCAGAAATGTTGTGGTGCCAGAGAACGATTGTAATGGTTCTTGGGATTCGAACTTTTCCAGTACACAGACCAGTACCAACACATTGACCCTTACGGATATATCCACTTCAGGAACACCCGATTCTCGCCAATGGGGCTTTGGGGACCTTTCGGCGGTTTCCACTGATGAATCCCCATCGCATACGTGGTTACTTCCTGGTTCACACCTTGTACATCTTACACGTAGGCAGAACGAATGCGTAGTTACGGAAGCACATTGGGTTACCGTTGATGGCAACGCAAGTACGTGCGGTCAAGACCTGTTCGTGAATTTCACACATGAGGAGATGGGCGATCAAGTGGTTTTTCAATCCGAACTTTCTTCCTTGACGGCCATTCCCGTGATCGCGTTATGGAGCTACGGAGATGGTGAGTCGGATACCGCATTCGCGAGTGCGCATACGTATGCTGAGCCAGGTGAATATCAAGTTTGCCTATTTGTTGGCGCTGCCAATACAAGTTCATTCGACACGTGTTTTGCGTTTGTTTGCCGCACCATTACTGTGGGAACTTCCCTAGTAGGAATTGCAGAAACCGAAGAGCGCGAGTTCAAGGTGTGGCCCATTCCGTTCCAGAATGAACTGCACTTATCCGCACCTTGGATCTCAGGCAATTGCACGGCCAGTTTAACGGACGCAACGGGCAGGGAGATCCACCGTTCGCAACAACACGTTACGGAACGCATGGACCTCTACCTGCCCGATCTGCGCAGCGGTGCGTACATGCTAGAGGTTAATTCAGTCCTGGGAAGCAAGCGTACCCTTCTGATTCGTGATTGAGGCATCGTCATCCCAGCCTTTTCCTGTGGTGCTCGCCAACAAGTGGAATTCACTGAGCGCCACTTCGGTGCTGTAGCGTTTCTCACCTGACGCGGTTTCCCAGCTGCGGTGGACCAAGCGCCCCTCAATGACAAGGCCACTGCCCTTACGTGTCAATTCCGCCAAGCGCTCTGCTTGTTTGCCCCAAGCGGTTATCGGGTGCCATTGGGTGTTATCCTTCCACTCACCATCAGCTCCCTTATAGCGTTCATTCGTTGCCAAGTTGATGCGCACCATGTGTTGGCCTTTGCCCATCTCTTTTAGTTCAGGATCACTGCCTAGGTTGCCGATCAGCTGTACTTTATTCTTCATCGTTGCCATCATTCGTGGTTTGTTTTAAGACCGGGGGTTTGTTTTCCGATTCGACGGCAAAGCAGGGACCGCTGGATCCATCGATCCGGGCAGTATGCGTTTACAGGCGTTTACAACCGTTTGTTTTACATCTTTCGGCTTTCGGATCCCATTGCCGTCAGGTTCAACTTTCCATTACGGCATCAGCAAATTGACACTAGGATCCGCCTCGATCATTTCATGTGCGACGGCGATTTGTTCCATATGCACCCAGATCCGTTAAATTGCCGTTGGAGAACCAAAAGTCCTTTCAGCGTTTAACTTTGCCTACCGTATATCAGAAGAATATTTTCACGCAACTCCTATCGACCTGAACATGAGCCCCAAGAAGAACAAGATCCTAATACCAACCGATTTTACGCCTGTTTCTGATGTTGCGATGAACCATGCGCTGAATTTAGCCAAGCACAATGGTGCAGAAGTGTATTTGCTGCATGTTGTGGACAAGAAGGAAGAGGTTGAGGCAGCACGCGCAAAACTTGAAAAAGAGCAAGCAAAAGCAAAGGAAATGAACGGCGCGGTAACAACGCATAGGCTCGTTCGTGTTGGTTCTATTTACAAGGATATTGGCGATGCCGCGGCAGAGATCAATGCAAATCTGATCGTAATGGGAACGCACGGTATGCGTGGTGTACTCATGTTCACTGGCAGTCGGATCCTGCGGATCATCACTTCTTCAGAAGTTCCCTTCATCGTTGTACAGGACCGGTTGATCAAAGAAACCGGTTATGACTCGATCGTAGTACCGTTGGACCTACACAAAGAGACCCGTCAAAAGCTGACCATCGTGGCCGATATGGCCAGAACCTTCAATAGCAAAGTGCACTTGATCGTACCCAAGGAAGATGACGAATTCCTGCACAAGGAATTGGCGAATAACATCAAGTTCGCCACCCACTATTTGAATGAACGCGGCATTGAGCACGATGCTACCATTAGCGAAGAGGACAGCAATGATTTCGTTCGGGCCGTAGTAAAACATGCATTGGCCCTTGATGCGGATCTGATCACCATCATGAACCTTTCCAAGGGTAATATCTTCGGTGCACTTGGTCTACCTTACGAGCAGGAGATCCTAACGAACAAAGCACATATTCCGGTAATGTGCATGAATCCGCGCGAGACCGGAACCAATTCCGGTTGGTCATTCCAATAAGTTGGGGGAGTAGTTCTTGTGAGAACAAAGGCTTATGCCCGCATTCCGATCACGAGTATGTCATCCACTTGTTCGTGATTGCCGCGCCATCCCATGAAGGCGTCCTGCAATTGATCGCGCTGCAAATGCGTAGGCTCCTTGGCAATGCTCACCAGCAGCTCACGGAACCTGCGGTACAGGAATTTCTTACCCCTATCCCCTCCGAATTGATCGGCATAGCCATCTGAAAAGATGTAGACCATATCGCCTTCCATTAGCGAGATACGGTGATCGGTAAATTGGGTTCCCTCCAGATCATAACTACCGATCGCACTCTTATCCGGCGTGAACTGAAGCACCTCATTGTCACGCACCAAGTAAAGCGGGCAGTTGGCCCCGGCGTATTCAAGGATCCGCTTTTCGGGATCGAAGCTACAGAGCGCCATATCCATACCATCACGCACTACATATTCCTCCCGATCCTTGTGCAATGCTTCATAAGCAATGCGGTTCAGGTCGCGTAACATTTCCGATGGGCGGGCTCGGGCCTTGTCCTTTACCGCTTGATTCAATCCATTGTGGCCGATCAAGCTCATGAATGCCCCTGGAACCCCATGACCTGTGCAATCCACAGCAGCGAATACGACCCGATCAGCGACTTTTTCGAACCAATAGAAATCACCACTTACGATGTCCTTGGGCCTGTAATACACGAATGAATCCGGAAGAAGTTCCTTGATCCGTCTTTCTGGAGGAAGAATGGACTCCTGCAATCGTTTAGCATATTTAATGCTGTCCGTTACATTGGTGTAGAGTTCTTCTACTTTCTTGCTCTGCTTTTCGACCTCCTCCTTCTGACGCACTACTTCTTCGGTACGCTCCAACACCTTCATTTCCAGAACACGTTCACGTTGGCCGAGCTCATCGCGCATTTTCAACAAAGCATGGCCCAACATATCGTCCTCACTAAGAGGTACGAATGTGGCCTCAAAATCACCAGCGGCAACGGCATGGGAAAAATCAGTGGTCCGCTTAAGGCCATCGACCAAAGAGGTTAGTGCAGTACTCATGTCACCGATCTCGTCATTGGTGGTGCGCACCTTGGTCCCTGGGAATACACCCCTACCTAAACTAAGCAACACTGTTCGCAACCGCTGCACAGGAGTAACGATCCCGCGTATAATGATCACAGCGATCAGAACGCCTATGACCACCAGTGCAATCCCCATATAGAGCACATAGAATTTAAGCGAGTCGAAACTTCGGATCATACCACCACCGAGTTCCTTGCGCTTCCCTTCCTGCATTAACAATAATCCATCCAACTTATCCAGTACACGTTTTGCTTGTTGATCCAGTGGTCCACCCTCCTCTGCCATGTCATTGCGCTGCAGGTGAATGAATGGATCACTATAACTTTCCAACGAAGGCAATAGTTCCTTGATCTGATCATGCAAGCCGAATAAAGCGCTCATCTCTGTTGTGATCTGATTCATGGCGGCCACCTCATCCTTATCCCAACTGGCCATAAGCGTGTCAACACGATCCAGAAGCTGTGGAAGATCCTGTTCGGTGATCTTCAACAACGCGGTTTTCTCCGGCGCATCCGCACGGCTTTCCAGCAAGGCCCAATGCTTGATCAGCATTTGGGAATTCACCGTCATGTTCCGCAGGCGCACGAGCGCATCCACCGAGGGTGAGTACACCTGATTGATCTGATCATTAATGGTCCTGGATCGCCCTAGCGTACGATTAGTAAGCATCACTACGATCAATGCGAAGAAGATGAATATGCCGAAGCCCATTCCGATCTTCCTGCCAATGGTCATTCGCATGGACATCGGGCCTTAATCTTCGAATCCGTCAGGTGGCAGCTCTTCGAACAACCGCCGGAATCTATCGGCATCTGCTTGTTCCTGTAGGCTGTAATAGATCCCTTCCAAGCCCATCAACGTTTCCCGTCGCTTAGGGTTCAGATCATGTGCCTTCAGCATATATGGCAATGCCGCTTGAAAAAACTCCTTCGCTGCGACCTGGACTTCCAGGATCGTTGGAATTTCATCATCAGCCGTAATAGCGCGAATGTTGAATACCCCGCGATTGAAGTAAAGTGTGGCCAGATTATAGTTAGCGCCGTAATTCTCTGGATCAAGGGCCAATACGTCCATATAGGTATCTACTGCTTTCTGGAACCTGTCCAATTGATTGCGGTCCTTGATGAATTGCTTGGTGTAGACCGTGCCCAGCGCATTCTTGAATTCGATCTCGCGTGCCAACACAGGGGCCTTGGGGTCCATGCGCAATACAGCGCTGCGGTATTTGTCGAACAAGTTCGCGGCATTTTCCGCCTCAAGATCATTCAACGCACGGGCTGCATCATTGAAATACGTACGTGCCAAGAATTCATACGCCTGCTTGGCATTCTCCGTATAGGTACCAACGTTGTCCAAGGAAACACAAGTGAACAAGCTACCTATGGCCTCATCGCGCAGAACATCTGCTTCAGCCCCCACACCAGCATCCTTATAAATGTCCTTGTAAACAAAACCACGGAGCAACCAGGCTTCCGGGTTGGTTCCATGTCTTGGGCTATTAACTACATCATCCACCAAAGAACGAGCAGCGGGTAGATCACCGCTTTGGTATTTCTGCAACGCTTCTGCCAAGGAGTCCACCTGAGCATGAACGAACACCCCGCTCAAAAGCAGAAAGAGTGTTATGGTTATGCGTGCTACCCGGTTCATTCTTCTACACGTTGAGCCAAGTTCTTCAGGGTTGAGCCTACAACCAATCCGTGTTTGTGCGCATTGGCCATGCTAAGTTCATATTTCAGCAAGTTATCCACTTTCACAAAGTTGATCACTGCACCATCATCCAGAGCCCCGGCATATTCAGTGACCACCATCGTGGGCTTATTCGCCAAACGCTTATAGATATCAGACAACAAAGCGAGGTTATCCCTGCTTACAAAAAGGATGTGGCACCGTTCGATATCGGGTGAGTTCGGTAACTTCCTTACCTCAATGGGTTGCTTACCGATCGTGCGAGTAGAATATTGCTTGATCAGCTCCTGATAGAGATTATTGCCACCTATTACGCCAATGATGAAATTGCCATTGCGCATCTCCCCCTCTTTCCACTCTACTAACTTCGCGATATTGTACACATAGTTGGCCTGAAGGATGGCCGTCGTATCCTTGTCCGCATCCCGTTGCTGTTGTGGCACCGTAGCACACACCAGAAAAGGCAGAACCAGAATAATACGAATTATGCGACCCACTGTCATGAAGCGAACTGTAATCCCGGGGCACCTCTTTGCCATTCTCGTGCCGATCCGTTCCTACAAGCGGCAAAGTACCGTTGCCCATGGGTTGCGTTGGCTCTTGTTATGGACCATCTGTCAACATTCTGCTGTTGACTTGGCTGCTCAGAAAATGGACCTGAGCTATTTCGATCAAAAAGTTCAACAAGAAGCCCAGGGTTACCAATGGTTGAGTTGGAGTACAAGTGCCATCGGTCATCGCCTAACCGGCAGTCCACAGGGCGCATTGGCCGAACATACTGCTGATAGTCTTTTCCGCCTGTGCGGATTGGAAACGGTTTCGCTGTTCCCTTTCTCGGCACAAGCATGGGGCCGCGACCGCGTTTCCTTGGAAATGAACGATGGCGAGGGTGTATTGCACCTTTCTGCCGTATCACTGGCCAACACGCCGTTGGATGTGGCCATTGAAGCCCCAGTTGTGGATATCGGCAACGGCTTGGAAACGGATATCGAAGCAGTGAACGGAACACTCCAAGGCAAGATCGTACTTGTGAACCTAGGCTTGGTAAATGCGATAGAAGGTGCCAAGAACCTTCATCGAAGCGAAAAGGTGTCGTTGGCCATGCAACAAGGTGCAGCGGGCGTGATCTTTGTCAATCAAGTAGAAGGGCATATTCTACTCACCGGAACGGCTTCGATCGATGGCAACTTGATACCGATACCCGCCGCGTGTATTGCCACGGAAGACGGGATCCTGCTACGGGAACAACTCGCACTTGGCAAGACCTACACTGCGAAATTGTCCATGAAGAATACCAGCGCCATGGTAACGGCGAATAACGTGATCGCGGAGATCAAGGGCACATTACATCCAGAGGAGGTGATCATTGTGGGTGGTCATTTGGATTGCTGGGACCTGGCCACCGGTGCAACGGATAATGGTCTAGGGTCTTACTCCATACTCGATCTTGCGCGGGCAATGCAGTCAATGCCGTTCAAGCCGGAACGCACCGTTCGTTTCGTATTATTCATGGGAGAAGAGCAGGGTTTATTGGGTTCACGCGCCTTGGTAAAGCATTACCAAGAAACGGGGGAATTGGATAAGATCACGTGCATGATAAACCTGGACATGAGCGGTCACCCACAAGGATTTGGCGTAGCCGGGCCGGAAGGGTGGCACGCTGCGATCGCTGATCTTTTACCCGCCATGCATGCCATGGATAGCACAGCCTTCGAAGGAAGGGTAAGTGAAGAAGTGTGGTTGCACAGCGACCACCAACCCTTTCTCATGGCCGGTGTTCCGGTACTTTATCCCTTAAGCGACCTCGGCAAACACGTATACGGGTGTTACCATAGCAGTTGCGATGATATCCATTTGGTGGATCCGCAAGCCATGGTGAACAACGTGCGCTTTACCGGTGCGCTGGTCTATGGATTGGCGGCAACAAAAGAGCTACCAGCCCATTTTACAAAAGACCAGCTACGCCAGCGCCTTATCGAAGCTGAGCTGGAAACACCGTTGCGGTTGGGTGGTGATTGGCCTTTTTGAGAACAAGCGAAAGGCAATGAGTGAATGGTGAACGGTAAGTATTGCCGCGCCATTCACCAAAGACCGTTCACCCTCTCCTGACTTCTGCCAAGCCGTTTTTCTGAAAAATGACATTGTGTAATGACGCGGGTTTCCGCTTGCTTTGTACTCGAATTGTCATACTAACGGGGTGTCTGCATCAATTCGAAAGACCAAAACCGGTTCCGGTGCCACTGCTGTTCAGGTGGTACGTTATGAACGACGTCGTGTTGTAGTGCTCAAACACATAGGCAGCGGACATCGCGCTGATGAAGTGGCAGCATTGGTCGATGGTGCGCGGCAATGGATTTGGCGTTCAACGCTACAGCAGCCGCTCTTTGTCACTGAGACACGACGTTCGTTGGCCTTGGCCACTACGCGTTACATAGGTATCTCACATGCATTTGCTTATGCTGTTCTACAAGGTAGCGCCAAACAATGCGGACTTGATACGTTAGAGGATGAACTGCTGTTGGACTTAGCCTATATGCGTTTGGTGGAACCGTCCTCGAAGCTGCGAGCTATGGAACTATTGGAACGGTATTTCACGCGGCGTCATTCCCAACGTTCCGTGTACCGGGCCTTACCCAAGCTGAACCGGCATAAAGAGACGTTGGAAACGCTTGCAATGACCTATGCTAAGAATGTGCTGGGCGCATCGATGGAACTGGTACTCTACGATGTCACCACGTTGTACTTCGAGAGTTTTAAGGCTGATGAGCTTCGCATTCCGGGTTTTTCCAAGGACGGTAAATCGCAACAGCCACAGATCGTTCTTGGCCTGTTGGTCACCAATACGGGGTTCCCGTTGGGTTATGAAGTATTCGCTGGAAACACCTTCGAGGGAAAGACCATTTTGCCCGTATTGCGGGCTTTTATGGCACGAGTAGATACGAAGGACCTTGTGGTGGTGGCAGATGCGGCCATGCTGTCGGAAAAGGTGCTTAATGAAATCCGTCAGGCGGGCATGTCTTACATCGTCGGCGCTCGCTTGGCCAATTCATCTCCCACGCTAATTCATCGGATCAGCCAGGAGCTGGGTCAGCTGGACAACGCTATCGTCCGGGTACCCTCAAAACATGGTGATATGGTATGCGCCTTCTCGGCCAAGCGCTTCAAAAAAGACCAAACCACCATGCAACAACAGCTTACCAAGGCCCAAGCCTTAGTTGCGCGGAAGAGTTCATTATGAGGTCGCCAATATCTGATGAAACCAAATTGATCATCAGTGATCTTGGCTTGTCATACTAATTGGCAGAAGTCAGGAGGGTGTAAAGAACAGGCCATTGGGAAAATTGGTCGAATCATATTCATTCTCAACACATCCAATACTTCTTATTCTTGAAGTCAATGGTTGTTGGGCCTCCCGAGCAACCACCTACTTCATCAAGTTCGATCTGACTTTTATCCTTTGCGATGATCCAGTTACCTGACTTATGCATCATTATGCGCCCTGCGTCGATCACTTCTCCCTTCCCAACAAGAGTGAGTTTTCCATCTCCTTCGTAGACAACTTGTATCGAGTCTCCTTTGATCACTACGGTCACTTTTTCTCCCATTGACTTTCCCTGCCATTCAGCAAAAGCAATATCGAAGCGATACGTCCCATCTAACGGGATCTCATTCACTCCTCGACTATCTGAAGAATACCTCTCTGTGAGTCCATCTTTTGTGCCATTCGGTTCGATCAACGTGTCGAAAATTCGTTCGGTATCAGAACGATCTCTATCATCCGTTACCGAATTCTGTTCCGTTGAACGACTCGAACAAGAGTTCAGAAAGACCAAGGCGAGCACGAACTGAATTGTTTGTGTCATCAGCATGCATATTAATGGCCAACACAAGGTGACGTCTGTTGCGTTGTGCAATTTGTAATTCCAGCCCGCATTTATATGCGTGTGAGTTTTGTCCAGATAGTACGAATGAAACTTTCTTTCGCTGCTTCTGCGTGTTTAATATCACTGAATGGCTGTACCCTCCTTAGGTCGGGATCAATATATTTCCCGTCCTGATTAATTAGCAATAACTCGATCTCTGCGTCATGCAGCACTTCGAAATAACCTCCATTTATATCGTCGAACCGTGTTTTGGTGAGTTGCTTGCAGTTGATCAGTTGCTTGTAAAAATTCTGTGGCAGAATATCAGTATTGGCCAATTTGTCCAAGAGTATTTCTATTTGCTTGTTGTCTATTCTTTTGGTTTCAGAATGGCTGATCGTCATGGTTCCGAACTCTTCAGCATGGAAGGACACATTCACCGTATTGGGCACCTTAATAACAAGATACGGCCAGTCATTCGTGTTCTCGGTCCGTTCGCAATACTCTTTATTCCAGAACGCATCCAGCTTGATCGTCAATACAAGTTGACTCCACAGATTAAGGGTGACCGTCTCCCAATTGGAATCATGTAGGGTCACATGGTCGAAGAAAGTCTCGAACGTTGATTTGAGTAAATTGCTCCAATCAAAGCTATCATCAAATGCGGCCTTCTCCAACCATTCAGGTCTATTGTAACCGATCACGCTCATGTAGAGTTGGCACTAAGGTCTAGCAAATTCATCGATAACACTTACACAGGGTCATCGCCAACCGGTGGAAGTACGTGCGAATGCATAGTGTTGTCATTATCCGAAGAGATCTGTTCTGGAAAGATCCGTACGGTCCGGATTCGTTTCGTCGATCAGGGCATCCTTCCATGCACGCTTCCAATCTTTCAATTGTTTCTCGCGTGCTATCGCTGCCTTGATATTTGAGTGCGCTTCAAACCAGACCAGTTTATCTGCGTTGTATCGGGCGGTGAAGGACTTAGGGTCTTTGTGCTCTTTATGCTCTTGTACACGCCGGGCAATATCATTCGTTACGCCCACGTAGAGAACCGTGTTGCGAGCATTGGCCATGAAGTAGACCCAATAGAATTTCATGTAGTGAAGGTAATGGGACTGCGTTCCGGGTCACGCCCGGAATGACAGCCCGCAGTGACCATGACCACAACACCCTCACTCCCAACTAGGCGTCTCTGGAAAACCATTGGTCTCGTGCGCGCTCTTGCCACGGCAGTTGATCTCTACACCGAGGTCGCCTTCTGGGCGTTCGAAATCGCCTTTGCTGATCTGGACCGTGGTATCCGCGTACACCTTGTTCATATAGTAGCCGTAGATCGGTAAGGCCATGTTGGCGCCTTGTCCTTTGTCGGTGGTACTGAAGCGTACACTGCGGTCGTCGGCACCGGTCCATACGCCGGTTACCAGATCCGGTGTAATGGCCATGAACCATCCATCGCTGTTGTTCTGCGTGGTACCGGTCTTTGCAGCTGTTGGGTACTTGATGTTCCCGTACTTGGCGCGGTTGCCCCAACTCATGCGCAAACGAACACCGGTACCCACGGTGCGACCAGTGCTTGGGTTGTAAGCGCCATCGGTAACGCCCTTCAGCATATCCAGCATGATGTACGCCGTGCGTTCATCCAACGCTTCATAAGTGACAGGCATCACATCGAAAATAGTATTGCCGTTCATATCCTCGATGCGCGTGAACGTGATCGGTTCGATGTACACCCCTTGATTCGCGAAGCTGGCGAACGCACCGGTCATCTCCATGAGTGTAAGATCGGCAACGCCCAAGCAGAGCGATGGCACCGGCTCCAAGGGGCTCTTAATGCCCATGTGCCTGGCAAGTACCGTAACTGCTTGCGGACCGTACTGTTTCATGAGCCAAGCAGTAACGGTGTTCATGGAATTGGCCAATGCGTATTGCACGGTTACCATGCCGCCATACTCGCCATCACTGTTCTCGGGACACCAGGTAGGCTGTCCATCGGGCATATCGAAACAAACGCGTTGGTTCGGTAGTTCGTGGCATGGTTCCATACCTTCGCGGATCGCTGTAGCATAAACGAACGGCTTGAAGGTGGAACCCACTTGCCGACGTGCCTTTTCCACGTGATCATATTGGAAATGTTTGAAGTCTATGCCACCGACCCATGCTTTTACGAAGCCGGTATGGGGGTCTACGCTTAGCAATCCGCTTTGCAGGAATCCTTTGTAATAGCGGATCGAATCCATCGGGCTCATGACCGTATCGATGTCCCCTTTCCAACTGAATACTTTCATGGCAACCGGCTCATCGAAGATCTTTGGAATATCATCCTCCTTCACAACTGGCCAATACGTATCACATCCACCTTCTTTCGGTTTGCAATGGAAGTGCATGGAGCCCTCGTGTTTCACCGTTTCGATGTATTTTGAAGGACGCTCGCAGTTCGGGCATTGTTTACCGACCAGGTTCTTATACCGCACACTGCGTTTCATGGCCGAATTCAGGATGGACGCTACCTCATCTTCGGTCACGCGGAAATCGAACGGGCGGTTCTTCTTCCGTTTCATATCGCGTTCGAAATCGGGTTGCAGTTCAGTACCCAAATGTTCGGCAACAGCGTACTCACCGTATTGCTGCATGCGCTTATCGATGGTGGTATACACTTTCAATCCGTCGGTATAGACATCGTAACGGCTACCATCGGACTTATGTATCTTGTAATTACCCGCATCATCTTTCTCACTCAGTAATGCTTCCAGTTTTCCACGCAGTTCCTCACGGAAATAGGGTGCCGGTCCTTCGGTATGGCTAATGCGCTGAAAGTCCAGCCCCATGGGTAACGCTTTCAATGAATCATATTGCGGGGTTGTAAGAAATCCGTTCTTGCGCATCTGGTCCAGAACGACCATGCGCCGGGTCATGGTGGTATCGGGTCTTCGCAATGGATTGAACAGTGCCGGGTTCTTACACATGCCCACGAGCAGTGCGGCTTCCTCGACCTTCAACGAGTCCGGTGTGGTATTAAAGTAGACCCGTGCGGCACTGTTTATGCCTACGGCCTGATTGATCCAATCGAACCGGTTGAGGTACATCGCGATGATCTCATCTTTCGTGTATTGCCGTTCCAGTTGCGCGCTGATGATCCACTCTTGGAATTTCTGGAATGTTCGTTTGAAAAAGTTCGGTGCACGATCGGTGAACAGCATTTTACTAAGCTGTTGAGTAAGGGTGCTAGCTCCACCGCGCTTTCCCAGGAACACGGCTGCTCGCACCGTTCCTCGTACATCCACGCCGCTATGGACACGGAAGCGTTGGTCTTCCGTCGCGATCAGTGCATTTACCACATTAGGGCTGATCTGATCATAATTCACAGGAATGCGGTTCTCTCTGTAATACTGGCCCATTTGGGTACCATCGGCAAAGAGCAGCGCTGTAGCCAGATCACTCCGCGGGTTCTCCAGGTCAGCCGTACTTGGCAGGTCGCTATTCGCAGCCGAGAACAGCATTGTTAGCAAAACGATCACCGGCGATAGCATTAGCAGCCACCAGAGCCTAAGCCACTTTTTCGATCTTATCTTTTTGGGTTGTTCCGTCATGTTGAACGAAGGTCTAACGCCTTTCCGCAATCATTGAATAACGGACAAAGTTCGGTGCTGTTTCGTGTATCACGTTCTTTAACGACTGGAGTTATGCAATGTACAGTATGCAGTACTCAACGGACGTCATGCAATACCACTCACTTCGAACGCTCCACGCTTACGCCGATATCCAGCACACCCTCCAAAACCTCTGTGCGCATGGCTTGCTCCAACTTCAACGAATAACGCCCGTTGGCCGGGAATCTGTTGTGCACCTTGTAAAGCACTTTGGCTTGGTACCGATCGGCAGTGATGAACCCGGTACCTTTGCCGTACCATCGACCCATGGGATCCGCCAACAAGCATTGCACCGTATCGCGCATTTCCTTGCCTCCCGGCCCTTTCAGGTCGATGAACAAGTACAGGTCGCTGAACGGATAATCACCCGTATGCCGCACGTCGATGAACACGTCGTGTTGAGAAATGGTATCGGTAATGTCAAAGGCGAATTCCGGCTGATAGCTCCGGTCCCACGTTCCATTGGGGATGGGCAGATCCTCTTGAAAAACAACACCCTCAGTACACCCGAACAAGAGTGCTGAACACAGACACCATAGAATGATCCGCATACCTAGGCCGCTGGTGGTTTTGGTGGCGCAGCATCACCGCCTGGAGCTGGCCCGTCCTTACCCTTACCCTTACCCTTACCCCTGCCCCTACCGCGGTTCCTCCGGCTCCGTTCTGGGCGCGGACCATCACCTTGAGGCCGTGGGCCAGCGTTCTGTTGCGATCCACCTTCCGGGCGTGGCTTTCGTTCCGGGCGTGGGCCTCGCGGCGGTCTGGGTCCTTCGCCTCCTTCGTTCGGACCCTTGGCCTGTGCAGGGCCACGATCATCTCTATTCCCGCTTGGACGTTTCTTCTTTTTCGAACGCTTCTTACCGGACTTGATCTTGGTATCGAAACGCGACAGATCTTCATTGCCCAACACGTTCTCATAATCATGTGTTTTAACAGCGACCTGTTTCGATTCATCCTCCATATTCAGATCCACTTCAGGCTCAATTCCTTCTTTGTTCTGGGCTAGGATGTCGCGCACCACATCGATCGGAAACCCAGCCATTACAAAAGGCCCACCGGGTTGCTTGAAGCCATACCACATCTTCTCAAGGAAAATGTCGGTCTTCATATGTGCGCCTATGCCTTGCTTGGTCTTTAATTTGGCATTGGTCGAGGGGTAGCTCTTGATCGCCTCGATGTACATATCGAGCTCGTAATTGAGGCAGCACTTGAGCTTACCACACTGGCCAGCAAGTTTCTGTGGGTTCAGCGCCAATTGCTGGTACCGCGCTGCACTGGTCGTAACACTGCGGAAATCCGTGAGCCACGTACTACAGCACAACTCGCGCCCACAACTTCCTATACCACCGATCCGCCCAGCCTCTTGCCGTGAACCGATCTGTTTCATTTCCACGCGCACTTTGTAGGTATCGCTCACTGTTTTCAGAATACTGCGGAAATCGACGCGTTCCTCAGCCGTGTAATACACAGTCGCCCGCGTGCCATCAGCTTGGTATTCCACATCGGTCACCTTCATGTTCATGCCCGCTTCCTGCGTAACATTGCGGATCCCATGCATGGTATCGTCCTCTAACTTGCGGACTGCATGCCAACGATCAATATCCTCTTGGGTAGACTTGCGTAACACATTGCGCAGATCATAGACCTCTCCGATGGTCTTCTTACGATCCATTTGCGCCCGGACCAGTTCACCCGCTAAGCTCACCATCCCGATATCATATCCAGAGGCGGATTCCACAGTAACCAGGTCTCCCGGCAGTATCTGCAAGCCAATGGTGTTACGGTAAAAAGCCTTCCGTGTATTCTTGAAGCGCACCTCCACCCCATCGAACGGTTGTTGGCCGCCTGGAATAGGCACCCCCGCCAACCAATCGAATACCCCCAGCTTATTGCATCCACTGGAGCTGCAATAGCCGTTGCTCTTACATCCGGCCGGTTTTCCGTCCTTCCCACTACTACATCCTGTACACGCCATTTCGGTCTACTGTCTTACCCATTCAGTTCAATTGGGTATGGTGCGAAGATAGTTTGGGTGAGGTTGTTATTAAGAAGAGCACAACCTATTGGTTTCAACAGATAAGCACTAAGAGGGAATGAGGTACGCACTCACCATTTTCGCCGCGAGCATGGTCATTAGCGGGTTTCAAGTACGCGGTTTCCCGCATCTCACTAGCTTGGCACCGCCTACGCACATGACAGACCTGCAACATGTAGAAGCTGATTTCCGGACGTATTTCGGACGCGAGCTGATCCCGTACAGTGAGGCTGGTCATTTTTTCGAAACGGAAGCCTTGTTCCTGTATCACTTCAAGAACGTGCTGTACTTCGTTAAGGCCGTGATCGAGCCGTTGGAAAAGAAGGGTATGGTACGCGAAGATTCCATTGTGGATCTTGCATGTGGTCTCGGACAAATGTCGTTGGCACTGGCTTTATTGGGTTACCGCAACCTGACGCTGTACGACCTGGATACCGAACGGTTGAATGTCGGCCTGGGTCTGATACACTTATACTGCAATGGCTACACGCCGCAAGTGATCAACGCAAGTGCGATGGACCTGAGCACGGATTTTGACGTATTGATCTGCTACCAGACCATTGAACACCTGAGTGATGAGGGCAACTATTCAGTTGCGAAAAAGCACTGCCAAGTGGCCTTTTTGGCCCGCGTGGACCAGCACATAAAAAAGCTCTGCTATTTCAATGCTCCCAACCGCACTTACCCGGTTGATGGACATGATACCGGAAGGTTGTTCTTTCACTACTTACCGATACCGGTAAAGCGTTTCCTGATCTACCGCAACATCGTTAGGTGTTCATGGGAAGGGATCTCCAGACCCATATCGATCGGTTTTCTGAACCGGCATTTGCCACGATTCCAGTTGGACAGTACGTACTATGCCTTCGATAGCATGTTGGACTACGTGAGCAATTACCCCCGATTCGACTACAAAGGCCAACGTATCCCAGCAGTTGACCCGAAGAACCTTTCGCGCAATAAGAAACTCGTGAATCAATTATCTCTATTGCTCGGCAAAGGCATCCAGCGGATCCTACCAGTGATGAGCGTGATCTATCGAACCAACTAGCCTTCTGTTGCAAGGCCCGTTCACTTGCCTTTCCCTACCAGGTACATCATCCGATAGCTCAGGTCTATGAAGAGCACTTTCGGGTTCGCATTGCGTTCAATGTGTCCGTGCGCGGTCTCCAGTTCTTTCCGGATGCCATCGGAATTGCGCTCACTAAGGAGCTTGCTGAAATTCTCTACGAACTCCTGCTCCTGTCCAAAAGCGCGCACAAGCTCAGGTACCTTCTGCCAGTGCAATACACATTGGCGGATCAGGTAAAGCCCGTATCGCATCAACGACTTCTGGCGCTCGCGTCCCATCTTCTGGAACTGCTCCGCGAAATTGGTAAGGTCAACTACTTGCTTACCATAGCATACCCGCAACCAATCCCGGAAGAAGACGAACATTTCCTCCTCGCCCTTATTGGCCATGTCCACCGCTTCCAGCAGATCCCCTTCGCTACGCAGCGCAAGCGCCATGGACTCCTCTTCACTTAGCTCAGGGAAGCGTTCGCGCAACGCACCACTTATTTCCCCAGGACGTAATGCAGGTATTTTCATCAATTGTGCGCGACTGAGTATGGTCGTCAACAACAATTGCGCATCCGTACTGACCAACAGGAAGACCGTGTTAGGCTCCGGTTCCTCCAGCACCTTCAACATCTTGTTCGCTGCGGCCGCATCCATTAGTTCCGGCAACCATACCAACATTACTTTATAGCCGTTGCTGTAGCTCTTCAGACCAAGTTTACGTTGGATCTCTTGTGCAATATCCACGCCCATGCGCAATTGCTTGTTCTCACTTTCCAATGTGAACCGCCACTTGTCAACGTCCAGATAGGGCTCCTCAAGCACCGCTTTGCGCCAAGTGGGCAGGTAGTATTCGCACACCTTGGGTTTCTTTTCCGCAAAAAAGATCGGAAAGATCAAATGCAGGTCCGGGTGTTCCAATTTGCTTGCTTGCACACAACTTGTACAAACGCCGCAGGCGTCTGCCGCATCGGGGTTCGAACACAAGATGTATTGCGCATAGGACAATGCCAATGGCAGGTTCCCGCTACCGCGTGGACCGAGGAACAATTGAGCATGCGCCACGCGACCTTCCCTGATATTGCCGATCAGTTTTGCCTTTAAGGTAGCATGTCCTATGACCTTGGAGAATAACATGGTGCGAAAGTAGCCTCACAGAAATGCACAACGAAGAACTTTGGATGGTGAATGGTAAAGTGGATCCCCGGCGGTTGCAGACTGACCACCGAAAACTAATTTCGCGCCATGCATACCATGAAGTCATATTCTTTTGCTGGCAAGAAAGCATTGATCCGGGTGGACCTGAACGTACCGCAGGATGAGAATGGAACCATTACCGATGATACCCGAGCACAAGCCATTGTGCCGACCGTAAAGAAGATCTTGAAAGATGGGGGCAGTGCAATTCTGATGAGCCATTTGGGTCGCCCTAAGGGAAAAGTGAACCCTGCGATGAGCCTGAAACCCATAGCGGCACATTTAAGCACCTTGCTTGGCACCCCGGTCCAGTTCGCAATGGATTGCATCGGTGATGACGCAATAGCAAAAGCCGCAGGGTTGAAACCGGGAGAGGTGTTGGTGCTTGAGAACTTGCGTTTCCATCCGGAAGAAGAAGCGGGGGACGAGGCCTTTGCAGGAGCTTTGGCTGGGTTAGGGGATGTGTATGTGAATGATGCATTCGGTACAGCGCATCGCGCACATGCAAGTACCACCGTAGTAGCCAAGTTCTTCCCGAAGGATAAGCTCTTCGGAAGTTTACTACAAGCAGAGATCGACAGTGTTGGCAAGGTATTGGGTAACCCACAACGCCCCATGACCGCAATTGTTGGTGGCAGCAAAGTGAGCAGCAAGATCGATGTGTTGGAGAACCTTATCGGTAAATGCGATGAGCTGATAATTGGTGGGGGCATGGCCAACACGTTCATAAAAGCAATGGGTGGGCAGACCGGTTCAAGTCTGGTGGAGGATGACCTTTTGGAGCAAGCACGCACCATTATGGCCACAGCAAAAGCGAAGGGTGTGAAACTGCATTTACCAATTGATGCTGTTGTAGCAGACGCCTTCGCAATAAACGCGAACACCGATCAATGTCCTGCAAATGAAGTTCCCGACGGATGGATGGCGTTGGATGTTGGCCCTGAAAGCTCCAAATTATTCCGCGGATCTGTTCTACGTAGCAAGACCTTATTGTGGAACGGCCCCATGGGAGTTTTCGAGATGAAGCCTTTCCAACAAGGAACGGTCGCCATTGCGCAAGCGATTGCCGAAGCCACGGAGAAGGGTGCGTTTTCACTGGTCGGCGGCGGTGATAGCGTAGCTGCATTGAACCAATTCGGCCTGGCTGATAAGATCAGTTACGTAAGCACTGGCGGTGGTGCCATGTTGGAATACCTGGAGGGTAAAGTGTTGCCTGGCATTGCTGCGATCCAGAGCTAAGCGACTTCAAATTAGTTGCCATCTCGTCAACGATCGACCCGGCGATGATAGCAGATCCTTGCTGTTGCGTATCTTTAGCAAAATTCCCGAATGTTGACCAACGCGCAGGGCGTGTAGTGAACAGTAAGGGACCACTAAAAACAACCACCTTTTGGCAAGATCATCCAGTACTTTCAGTAAGCGCGAAAAAGAAAAAAAGCGCATTCAGAAACAAAAAGAAAAAGCCGTTCGAAAAGAAGAACGTAAGGCGAATGCACCAGGCGGAGGCTTGGATAACATGATGGCCTACGTTGACGAGAACGGTGTGATAGTTAATACTCCACCCGACCCAAATGCAAAGGTCGAAGTTGATGCTTCCGAGATCGTTCTAGGCATTCCACCAAAAGAAGAGGGCGAGGAGGATGCTCCGCGCACGGGTAAGATCGATTTCTTCGACACTTCAAAAGGGTTCGGATTCATCCGTGAGGACGGATCACAAGAGCGCTATTTCGTACACGTAAGTGGCATGCTCGAGGAAGTAGGCGAAAACGATAAAGTAACCTACGAATTGGAGCGTGGGCCTAAGGGAATGAACGCCGTTCGCGTAAAGAAGGTGTAACGCTCATTCGCGTGATCGGCTCGATCACTTCACTGATCTTAAGGTTATCGGTTCCGCCGAATTACTAAGGTTCGCACTGTTCCCAGCATACTTCCCGATATGGATTCTCCCTACCGTTTCGTTGCCCATTTCATTGAACGGTTCGGCCCACGGAAAGCCGGAACAGAGGCTGAGACCAACGCGCAACATTACCTCGGCGAACAACTCCGTACATTCTGTGATGATGTAGCTGTAGAGCCATTCTCTGCTGCATTGCGTGCAAAGTTCAGCTCACTGCGTTTTTTCACGTTTGGATTCTTGGCTGCACTGATCATTCCCTACTGGTCACTTTCCATCGCCGTGCTTGTCGCACTGGTGAACGCGGTGCTCTACCTCTTCCATTTCGTACTGTTCCATAATGTGTTGGATGGCTTGTTCTCCAAACAACTATCGCACAATACGGTTGGCACCATTGAGCCTCAATTGAAAGCAGAAAACACATTGATCTTTACGGGACACATGGACAGCACTCCGGAGTTCATCTGGTGGTATTGGTTGAAGAATTGGGGTGCCAGGGCAATGATCATGGCTGGGCTAGCATGGCTCTCGCTACCGATCTATTTGCTTATTGCATGGCTTCTCAAATGGAGCGTATTCGGGTCGGTAGGCTGGTGGATCTATGTTGCACTGGCACCATTATCACTGGTCTTCTTTTTCATTCACGGCAACCGCGTGGTCGATGGCGCACAAGACAATTTGAGCGGCATTGCAATTGCCTATGAAGTTGTCCGCCAATTAGCCAGTAGAAAGTTGCAACATACGCGCATACGGTTCGTGTCTTTCGGAGCCGAGGAATGTGGCCTTAAGGGCTCTGCTGCTTATGCCGTTCGATACAGAGAACAATTGATCAAAGAGAACGCACAAGTGATCAACCTCGATGGGGTATTGGATATTGACAACATGTTTGTACTGGAGGCGGAACGACTGCCTATGCAGATACACGACAAGAAGCTGGTCGCCGCGCTGCTGAATGCTTTCGAACGTAATGGACTGCCCAAAAAACCAGGGACGATACCGATCGGAGGTACGGATGCGACAAGTTTCACTGCCCGTGGAATTGCAGCCACGTCGATCGTCGGATTACCCATGGGATCATTGCATCCGACCTACCATACGCGGCTCGATGTTCTAGAATGCTTGAACCCCAATACACTTGATCGGATCACAGATGTTCTTGTGGACTTTGCGTGCACGCTTGATAAAAGACCTTGATCGGGAGTGATAAGGTCTTAACGGATCATTTATTTTTCTTCTTGGAAATATTCCCAAGTGCTCCATATTCCAATTCACGCATTTGCTGAATAAGATCAGCGTCAGCCTCGAATTGCTTTTTCTTCTTGTTGTAGTAGATCAACGCAAACGGAAAGTCAAGTTCGTCGAGATCATGATCCGATAGTCCTTCAGAGGGAAGCATTGTGATGAACGCCTCGAACGGAATGGGTTTCACCTTCGTTGGGTCCTCAGCGCGCGCATCGACAATGAATTGTTTCTTGACGTATCCTTCTTTCCAAACGTTGATGGCATAAATATCACCGATCTCAAGTGTTACATCGAATCGCCCCCTACTGTCACATTCCCAGACCGCAAGGTCTTTGTGGTCCTTTCGAACACTCACCTGCACTCCTTTGACCGGTTTATCGTCAAGATCAATTACATGCCCCTCTACCATCAACAAGTTTGCAGATATCGCGAGCAGCTTCGGTGTTGTTTTTTGACCTAGTACACTTGCAGATAGAACGATCGCAAATGCGAATAAAGTGGTTCTCATGGTGATCAATTGGTCAGGGGCGACTGCAACATACGTTGGTTCAGCCCTACTTATGCAATAGAATACCTTTTCAGGCCAAAAAGCACTGCCGGATCAACCGCCACACATTCGACATCTCGACACCGTTCGACGCATCGCCCTGCTGGTCACTTAGGCTATTCCCGTACGACCATGGCCTGTGCCTGGTTGCCTAGGCCCATGAACACGGCTATGTAGTTTCCTGGTAAAAGTGAAGCGATATCGATCGTGCCTTCGGCGGCCTTCGGGCCATTCGTACGCATCACTTCCCGTCCGGATAGATCCATGACCCGCACCTGCATTACCGGAAATGTATTGATGAAACGTACCAACGAGGAGGAAGGCACAGGATATACCAACGGTTTCTGTACGTGGTCGATCTCGGTAGTAGGCACCGTCATATCAACGATGATGAATTGCCACATCATATGATTGATGTGCATCAGGTTATGACAATGGTACATCAATGGCCAGCCGTCGGTAGTGTACTCGGCAAAACGCATAATAACGCGCACCGTATCGCCTACATCCACGTTGACAACCGACTTCGGTCCTTGCTCCCACTCCATTGGTGGCATGCCGTTCCGGTCCAGCACGAAAAAGGACCCGCCATGCATCGTCATCGGATGGGCCATGTTGGAGTGGTTGATGTACGTCCAGATCTCCGTATCGCCCAGCATGATCGTATCATTGATCGCATCCATATCCCATCCTTGGCCGTTGAGCATGAACATGCTCATACCTCCCACCATGCCGTTGCCGGTGATCTCCTTGATGCGTGTTAGCGCCGCCGAGGCCTCGGGGTAAGGTTGCACATTGGCCAACGTAGCAGGGATCGTTGTGATGGGGTCCGCAGTGGGTTGTCCTACACGAATACGCAGGATCGGGAAATCAATGCCATTGAGTGAACTGCTTTCCCATAAGAGGTTATTCGAACCAGGCATGGTCATTGGCAGTTCACTTCCATAGCTCATCAATAACAAACTGTCGCCTTCCATACCGGTAAGATCGAGAAGAAGTTCTACCCTTTCGCCACTGCTCAGCATGATCCGGTCCATCGTTACAGGGGCATCGAGAAGACCTCCTTCACTGGCGATCACCTGGAAAGGTACATTCCCTTCGAAGCCGAATGGATAATACCTAGCAGTTGAAGCGTTAAGCAACCGGAGCCGCACCACCTGTGCCGGACAATCCAAGTAGGGGTGAGCTGTGCCATTCACCAAGATGGAATCGCCGTATGGCGAAGAGACCAACTGCCCCGTTGGTGAAAATTTCTTGTCCTGCACCGCCAGAGGAAAATCATCAACACCATAATTGCGCGGCAACGCCAATTGGTCCTCTTCATCATCGCGAACAATGATCAGTCCGGCCGCGCCCTTGCCCACTTGTGCCCCGATCAGGTCCATCGTGTGCGGATGATACAGGTACACGCTTGCTTTGTCGATCACCTTGTATTTCACGTTCCAAGTATCACCCGGCTCGATCACCCTGGGCGGGCTGCCATCGAATACCGGTGGCACTTCCATGCCATTCCAGTGCATGCCGGAGATCTCCGCTAACTGGTTGTGGATCCGAAAGCGCGCGGTATCCCCTTTGTGCAGGATCAGCGTTGGTCCAAGGTACGGCGCGTTGATGCCGTATGTCTGGGTCACCACGCCGGGATAGAATTCATGGGTACTCTCGTCCAGCGTTAGATCGAACGTGTCCAGCTCGATGGCGGGTGGAATGGCCAGTGGGTTTTGGGCGTTTGCATTGACCGTAACGAGGGCGACCACTGCAATGAACAAAGCGGATCGATTCTTCATGGAACATTATTTGAAGCTCAATGTTCATAGATCCAAATGGAATACAGTATGATATATATCATACTGTATTCCAGAAGAAGACAAGAAAAAGAGAAGTTTCCACCAACCGGGATCCATTCCGCTTCTTACGGCGCTATACCCACTTTCAATATGAAATTACGCTTGCATCCACTTGGACCGTTCCAACGCTGGAGTCATGGCTGGTGCGATCACACGGATCTTCTCGAACAGCCCTGAATCGTCGATCGCGGGGATCGGCCCTATAAAAGTCGCGCTTTTAGCAGCGAACAGGTTCAGTACTAGACTCAGAAGAAATGCCTTACTAGCGATCCCAAGCAAAGCGCCGCCCAGTTTATTCAGGAATCCTAATTGCACCATATCTACGAGTTTGGTCACAACGCGCCCAATGATATGCACGACAAGCACGATAAGGACCAGCGTGAACAAGAACGAAATGATCTCTTGCGAAGGATCGAGCCCGATAAGCACAGCAATTTTATCATTCAGCATCACCGCCCCCCATATACCAAGGACCAGAGCAACAAGACCAGCAAGTTCTACGAAGAAACCGCGAAAGAACCCACGAACCAAAGCATAACCCAAAAAAACAACAATGACCCAGTCCACCCAATTCATCCAATACGACCACTTGGTCCGGTGAAAATAGCCACTTACTCCTTACCCGGAAACTGATCGCAATTACCATACTGGGACCAAAGCACCGTTCTTTGTCGGCAAATCAAGGCTAGTACCGTAAATGCAGTGCTACCTATAGACCTGAAGCACGTGGACCTCGCATTCGAAAAACGCTGGCGCGACCTGATCAAACGCTTAACGGAACGATTCGATTCCGGCACATTGGATCTGAATGCGACCCTATTCCTCATCGGTGTACAAGAACTCGGGCAGCACGCGCGCGAATTCAAGAAGGACGAGAAAGTGAACCTCATGCACATCGCGATCTGCGTTGTACTAATGCCTTATGGTTATTACCAAGAGCTAGGACGGGATCCTGATGGATGGCCACATTTCGAACGCGTAAAGGACCTGCCACTGCTAAGTGCCGAGGAACAAGAGCGATTAATGAAAGAAGCCGTACTCGGCTATTTCGAGACGACTTAGTGCGAACTAGTTGGTAGGCAGAAGAAAAACGGTCTCCTCGCTGGTCTCTTCCTCCAGGATCTTAACGATCCCTTCACCGAACAAACTATCCACGGTGGTCTCAATATCAAGTACCGCGAACCCGCTCTGGCCTTGCTCGTAGAAATCCGTGTAATCGAATTCAGCAACACCACTTAGGTCCGTAACCGCGGTCTTGTTCAACCGTGTATAATCACCTGTCGGCACAGCAGGGTTGGCAAATAATTTCACCTCGGCGCCAGCCACCTTCGAACCATCTTCCATTTTAACGGAAATGAGCACCTTGGTGGGCTTTTCCTTGTTGCACGCCGCGAACGATGTGGTCAATAGCACAAGAACAAATGCCTGAAGAACTGCACGATGGAGCTTGGAAAAAGACATTGGGTTACTTTTGTTGCCTTGTAATACAAGGGTTGAAGGATGTCAAATGTAATCAACAACACCACGTGTTGGCAACTTGAGGTTGCAAAAGCCATGACCGTCCTTGGGGTGCTTTTGGTTGCCTGCCCGCTTTGGGCCCAGCGGCCACAGGTTGAAATACGCACTGAACTGGGCACGATGGTGATCGAATTGTACAATGAAACGCCCCAGCACCGTGATAATTTCATCAAACTTGTAGAGGAAGAAACTTATGATAGCCTGCTCTTTCATCGCGTAATTCCGGGCTTAATGATCCAATCCGGGGACACGGATAGCAAATTGGCTGCTCCTGGCGTTGCATTGGGCAGCGGTGGGCAGGCATACACCATTGAGGCGGAGATCATACGAGGGGCCATTCACAAAAAGGGGGCCTTAGCGGCCGCTCGCCAGCCGGATGAAACCAATCCGGAGAAGCGGTCAAGTGGCTGCCAATTCTACATTGTGCATGGCCGGAACTATCAACCGGATGACCTTGCCCGCTTGCGGTTCCGAAGAGAAGCACAAGGAGACACCATAACCTATACCGAGGCTGATCAGCGTGCGTATTCCACAGGTGGCGGCGCACCACATCTCGATGGAAACTATACCGTGTTCGGGGAAGTTATCGATGGACTTGATGTTATCGATGCAATAGCAAATTTGCCCTGTGATGCCATGAACCGCCCGCTTAACGACCTGCGCATATACATGCGTGTATTGAAATGAGTTTACTTGACCGAGTTGCCGCTTTAGAGGCAGAAGTGAATAAAGCAATAGCTACAACTACAGCAGAAGTAGAACAGCTACGTATTGCATTACTAGGCCGCAATGGCAGTGTTACCGAGCTGTTCGATGCATTCAAACAAGTTGCTGTAGAGGAGAAAAAACAACTTGGGCAGCGCATGAACCAGCTGAAACAGCTCGCCCAAGCGCGCATTGAAGAACTGAAAACCGGACTTAGTGAGGCCGGGGACACGGATACGGAGACCGTCGATCTTTCCGCACCTGCTTTGACCGAGCCGACCGGATCCCTGCACCCGATCACGATCATTAGACAGCGAATAGTGGACATATTCTCCCGTCTTGGTTATACCGTAAGTCAAGGTCCTGAAGTGGAGGATGACCACCACAACTTCAGTGCTTTGAATTTTGCGCCGGATCATCCTGCACGGGATATGCAGGACACATTTTTCGTTGCTGATAGCGAACTGGCATTGCGTACCCATACCAGCAGCGTGCAAGTGCGTGTAATGGAACACAGCAGACCACCGATCCGTACAATTTCACCGGGTCGTGTATACAGGAATGAGGCGATCAGTGCGCGCGCACATTGCATGTTCCACCAAGTAGAGGGACTTTACATTGATAAGGGTGTAAGCTTTGCCGATCTGAAAGGAACGCTGGACTACTTCGCAAAAAGCATGTTCGGGCAGGAGGTGAACATTCGCTTACGACCAAGCTATTTCCCGTTCACTGAACCCAGTGCAGAGGTAGATATGAGCTGCACGATATGCGAAGGAACCGGCTGCAACATTTGTAAGCACAGCGGATGGGTAGAGATCATGGGGTGCGGAATGGTCGACCCTGCGGTGCTCACCAATTGTGGAATTGACCCGGAAGTGTATACCGGCTTTGCTTTTGGCATGGGTATAGAACGTATTGCGCAATTGATCTATCGCGTACCCGATCTCCGCATGTACTGGGAGAACGACGTACGGTTCCTGGACCAATTCACCGCTGCCCCATTCCGGGTATGACCACGAAACCAACCGCATTGGACACACAGGTATGCATACTGGGTGCTGGTCCGGGTGGCTCTGCCGCTGCGTTGCAATTGGCCAAACTAGGTATCAGTTCAGTAGTGATCGAAAAAGCAACATTTCCGCGGGACAAGGTCTGTGGCGACGCGCTAAGCGGAAAGGTAATGCGCACCCTTGAGCGTCTCGATGCGGTTCTTGCGGAAACCGTTAAGAGGCATTCGGAAAGTATGCCGAGTTGGGGTGTAACATTCATCGCACCGAACGGGAATGCACTTCGGGTACCCTTCTCCAGAGAAACCGGGATCGGGGAAGCCCCGGGCGCCATACTTCCGCGGTTCATATTCGATGCGTTACTGTTCGAACATGTGAAAAGCACCGATGGCATTACGGTGATTGAGGGTATTGCTGCAAAAAAGTTCACGCGAAGTGCGAGTGGATGGCACATTACGGATCAAGATGGTCTGGTTTCCGTTAATGCCCGTATGATACTGGATGCTTCAGGGGCTAATAGTCTATTCTCCAGACATATAGCGAAACTTCCCATGGAGCCGGAGCACCACGCTGCCGGTGTGCGAGGTTACTATTCTGGCGTATCAGGTCTTGATGCTCAGGGTTTTATTGAATTGATCTTTCTAAAGGACCTGTTACCCGGTTATCTCTGGATATTTCCATTGCCGAATGGCAGAGCGAATGTTGGTTTAGGCTTACGCAGCGACGTAGTAAAGAAAAGACGCGTTGACCTGAAGGCCCTAATGTCACAATTGGTTCACCAGCATCCACAACTTCGCAGTCGATTTGAGCATGCTACCCTGGAAGGAGCCATTCAAGGTATGGGGTTACCATTGGCAAGCAAGCGTAGAGCCCTGAGTGGTGATGGATATATGCTTATTGGTGATGCAGGCCATTTGATCGACCCGTTTACCGGAGAAGGAATCAGTCATGCAATGATCACGGGTGTTTATGCAGCAGAAACAACTGCGAACATGCTCCTTGCGGATGATACATCAGCTAAAGCAGCCAAACACTATGACGAACGTGTATGGAAACGGCTGGGAAAGGAATTGGCGATCAGTACCCGTTTACAGCAAATGGCCAACAGACCCGGTCTCTTCAATTTCGTAGTGGATCAGGCGAATAAGAACCCCGCTCTTGCCCATACGATCAGCAGTATGTTCAACGATCTGGATCTGCGGGAACGGCTCAAAAAGCCAGGATTCTACGTGGATCTTGTGCTTGGCCGAAAATTAAGGGCTTGATAAAACCTTACCGGCTGCAGGTGACCTGAGTGCACTTCATCGTTGGGAAAGCTGGCTGACCCAGAGGAGCTGTACCAAACTGGTACACATACTCAGAACAGCTTACACCGTTCTTGAAATAATATACCGCACCGTAGTGTTCTGTCACTTTCCTGTACATTGATGTGCGTCCCGCGCGTGAAACCGTTACATCCTTGATGACGCGTGCACGACTCACGGTAAGTTCTTCGGTGATGGACGGATCGAACATTACTGCTAGTGTGGCGGTCGGTGTTAGCTCAACAACTGCGGCGATCGGAGCGACCGGAGCAGGAACATGCAGTGTTACCGCTGCAACAGGCACTACCTCCGCGATCTGTGTGAATTGGTCTTCAGATTTTTCCCTAGTTGTGAGATGTACCATTGGCGCATTGATCATACCGGTAGTCACTTTTGTACCATACTCGTAATCCGGATGAATGATATACCCACGCTTAGGCAGGACCACTACGGCATCTGACTGTGCAAACCGTTCGCGCTCAGTACTCATGCGACCGATCATGGCCTGTTCTCCAACCACTCGAAGATCAGTATGGTAGATGAACGCTCCTGCAACTTCATTGAAATAGATGTAGCCAACTGGGCCGTCGAACTCAAAGTCCTGTCCTCTTTTCGGTACGACCAATTTCATATTTGCAAGAACTGCAAATGAGGTGACCGTTGTGATTCCAGGAACACGTGTATCAACCATCAGTTGGCGTGATACGCAACCCGGACGCTGAAATTCGATCAAGTATGCTGTACCTAGGTCAAGATCGAGGTCGATCGTAGTACCAATGTTCTCCAACAACGTAGTCTCGCCATTCTCAGGAAGGAGGATGATACGCGCCTCGTCCAACAGGATCGCTTCGATCTGTAGGTCCACTTTCAATTGAAGGTTACCAGCTCCTTCACCGTGTGCAAGGGTCGAAGTTGCAAGTGCTATCATTAAAATTGCCGGGATCAGAAGTGTGTTTTTCATTGTGTTTTTATTCGAACACAAAACAACGGCGACCCAAGACCGTGTACAATCCCCACATCTAGGTATTCTGTTCATGGAGAACTGGAATTCGTCGTTAAAAGGACGAACGTGTTTTGAAACGGCTCGGTATGAAGGGATCGGCAAACAGTAGGCGCGAACCGCAGTTGGCCAACAGGCCTGGAAGATTCCATTTATTAGTTGATTGTGCGAAGAAGACTACCGCTCTGGATGGATACGATCAGCGGTAAATTCAATGATCTGGATCAATGCGAATAGCTCAATAAAGCCAAAACCCTACGGGGCATTGTCCTCTACCCTGAGGTGGACACTTAATTCGCGCTTAACGTCTGCAAGTAACCTCGGTGCACTTCGTTGAAGGGAAAGCCGGCTGAGGATCAGATGTTGTACCGAACTGGAACACATACTCGGAACAGCTAACACCATCCTTAAAATAGTATACGGCTCCGTAGCGCTCAGTCACTTTCCTATACGTTGCGGTGCGTCCTTCGCGTGCAACCTTTACCTCCTTGATGATCCGTGAACGGCTCACTATAAGTTCTTCGTTGATGAACGGGGTGTCCATAACTGATGCTGTGATCATCGGCATTGATGCAGCAGTTCCGGTGATCGGCGCAACAGGCAGTGTTACAGATGCTATGGGTGCATCTGGTTGTGTCACTGGAGTTACATCAGGCGCAACTTCCGCAACCTGTATGAATTGGCCTTCAGACTTTTCACGCCCTGTGCGGTGTACCATTGGCGCGTTGTTCACGCCGGTAGACACTTTTGTACCGAACTCGTAATCCGGATGAATGATATAGCCACGCTTAGGAACGACCACTAGGGCATCCGGCTGTGCGAAATGTTCGCGCTCCGTATTCATGCGATCGATCATGAATTGCGCACCCACCACCCTATAATCGGAATGGTAAAGGAATGATCCGGTAGCTTCATTGAAGTAGATATAACCCACAGGGCCATCGAACTCAAAATCCTGTCCTCTTTTCGGCACAACCAGTTTCATTTTTGCACGAGCGATCAAGGAGGTGACCGTGGCGTTACCGGTAATACGTGTATCAACCATCAGTTGGCGCGATACGCAACCTGGGCGCTGAAATTCGATCAAGTATGAAGTGCCTAGATCAAGATCGAGGTCGAACATAGTGCCGATGTTCTCCAACAATGTAGCCTCACCGTTCTCAGGAAGAAGGATGATACGCGCCTCATCCAATAGGATCGCTTCGATCTGCAGATCCACTTTCAAGTGGAGTCTACCAACTTCTTCTCCGTATGCCATGGTCGAAGCCGCTAGTGCTAGCGTACAAAGGACCGGGGTGAAGAGCGAGTTTCTCATTGTGTTGCTATTCCACTACTAAATAACGGCGATGCAAGACTAAATACAATCCCCATAAATGGGTATTTTGTCCGTGGGCCATGTCAATTCGTCGGTAAAAATATATCATTCATCGACACCAATCAAGGTTATTAACAATTAGCACCTCCATTGTTAACAATCCCGCAATCGTACGCCTCCCTAAGGATACCGACTATTGCGACCAATACAACAAAAAACGCTTCCGCTATGACCCGACAACCTTCGTCGAAATGCAACCCTGCGTGGTTTTTTTCACTGCTTTACGAAACGAGTGACCCTCCTTTCGCCTGAGATCCGTGCTTCATCAACATATGATCTTGGGCCAAGGTCTGCTATCGGCAACCGTATAAGGTTATTTCCCTTTGGAATAGATACAGCCGTGGTCTTAAACGGTATGCCCAACGCATCGGCATAGCGAAAGACATATAGATCATACGATCTGCTGTCCAATGAAACCAATTCGCATTCATGCATCAGGTATTATCAACTTTACGCACTTCAATGGAAAGTCTCTTCTTGCTCGTACTTTGTTTGCTCATTGGTCTTGCCTTGCAGCGTTCGCAAAGTCTGCCGGCCAATGCAGCTGCTTCCTTGAACCAGTTCGTGCTTTTCGTTCCGCTGCCTGCGTTAGCATTTTATTACATCCCGGAGATCGAGCTGGAGCGACACTTACTCTATCCGCTTGGCGTGGCATGGATCTCCATTGCGGCATCGTGGTTGGTGTTTGGCAGCCTTGGCCGCTGGCTAGGATGGTCGCGAAAGCTTACGGGTTGTTTGGTGCTTACCAGCGGCTTGGGCAACACTAGCTTCGTGGGTTTTCCAGTGATCGAAGCGCTGTATGGAAAAGAAGGATTGGCCACAGCGTTGATCGTGGATCAGCCTGGTTCATTCGTGGTACTGAGCACGGTAGGTATCGTAATTGCAACGTTGTATTCCGGCGATGTTATTCGCACCGGCCCGATCATCCGCAAGATCATGTTGTTCCCGCCGTTCATAGGGTTTGTTTTGGCCGTAGCCATGAACCTATTCGACCTGCACTTTCCGGAATTCATATGCGCCGGTCTGTACCGGCTTGGTAGCACCATAACGCCGGTAGCATTGGTGGCCGTGGGGTTGCAGTTGAATTTGGATCGGCGCAGTAAGCACTTGGGCTTCTTGGCGGCCGGGCTTGGTTTCAAATTGCTTGCCGCACCCGCGATCATATACCTGCTCTACGTTGTTATCCTAAAAGGCAGCGGCCAAGTGGTACAGATATCATTAATGGAAGCTGCCATGGCCCCGATGATCACTGGCGTGATACTGGCATCTACTCATGGTCTGAAACCACGCTTGGCGAACATGATGGTGGGCGTGGGGATACCGTTTTCGTTGATTACGTTGATGGGATGGTATTGGTTGATATCAAATTCCTAATTCCCAAGGGTTTCCATTAACTGATCGTTCAATATTGGGAGTGTTGGAATAAGGAATGCGCCCAAGTCGCCAGATCGAGCTGATCGCTACAACCAAAGGCTGAGCCAAAACACACAGACAAGAGTTCCTGAAATCGGGAATCAACTCTAGAGCGTTGCAAGAACGAAAAAACGAAAGCACCCAAAGACACTCTTCAACACAAAGAAGGGAGTGATAGGGATCAGAAATCGTTATACCTCGCTCAACTTGATCATGTTCGCCATGCCTTGTTCGGCGATGGGCATACTGGCAACGTTAACGACGAGATCGCCTTTGGCGACGTGTTTCTTGCTGCGTAGGATGTGCTTGATATCGGCTATGGTATGATCCGTGCTCACGGTCTTATCGTAATACTCGGCACGCACTCCCCATACGAGGTTGAGCATATTCAGGATCTGTTTGTTGCTCGTAAAGGCATAGATATGCGCTTTAGGGCGCATGCTACTGATCTTGAATGCAGTGTAGCCGCTATGGGTCATGGTAACGATGGCTTTGATGTTAATACCTGCTGCCATGCGCACACTGGCTTTACAGATGGCATCGGTCACCATGCGTTCGTTCTGCTCCAGTTTGGATTCGGGCACGTTGTACATGATATCGCTTGTTTCCATTTCCACCAGGATCTTGTTCATGGCTATAACAACTTCCACAGGGAATTTACCTACGCTGGTTTCAGCGCTGAGCATAACGGCATCAGCATGATCAAGTACGGCGTTGGCCACGTCATTCACCTCCGCACGTGTGGGCGTGATGCTGGTGATCATGCTTTCCATCATCTGTGTAGCTACGATCACCGGACGGTGTTTCTTCAGGCAGCGTGCAATTATATCCTTTTGCACCAATGGCACTTTCTCCATGGGAATTTCAACACCTAGGTCTCCGCGCGCGACCATCAATGCATCGGCCTCTTCAATGATGGCGTCGATCTCCGCAAGTGCTTCGGGTTTTTCGATCTTGGCCACTACACGCGTATGTTTTTCGCGACTACGTATAATGTTCTTTAATTCCACAATGTCGTTGGCATTGCGAACAAAACTGAGTCCGATCCAATCCACATCGTGATCCAGTGCGAATTCAAGGTCCTCCATATCCTTTTCAGTAAGACATGGCAAACTGATCTTCGTATTCGGCAAATTCAACCCCTTATTGGAGCTGAGTACGCCACCGTGTATCACTTTGGTGGTCACGTTCTTTTTGCCATCGGTAGCGGTAACCTCCAATCGCAATCTGCCATCGTCCAGCAGCACGATCTCCCCGACCTTAATGTCGTGTGGAAATTGCAAATAGCCGGTGCTAACGATCCCTTTGCGTCCTTTTATCTGCTCGTTAGTAATGATCAACTCACTACCGTCGACCAGTTCGATCGGACCGTTCTCCATTTCACCCACACGCATTTTGGGGCCTTGCAGGTCGGCAAGTATCGCGGTCGTATGGCCCAACTCTTCGTTCAATTCGCGAATGGTTGCGATCAACTTCACATAGAATTCATAATTGCCATGGCTGAAGTTCAGACGGCACACATCCATGCCACTCAGCATCATTTCGCGCAGCACTTCTTTAGCCGCTGATGCAGGGCCTAGTGTAGCTACTATCTTGGTTTTCGGGTCGTTCATAGAGTTTTTCTAGCGCAATAATTTATGCCCATTGCGCAATTGATCAAATGGTAGGTTGAAAGCAGCGAGCACGAATTCGGCAGCACGTATCCGATCCACTAGGTCGGGCACATCTTCTACAACTTCGTTATCCACTACCAGAAAATAGTCCGCATTCTTTTGATCGGCGATCAATACTCCCTGATCACCATGATTGTTTATCAATGTATAACCTCCGCGATCCGGATGAACCACATGATCATACACCCCGAAATGTGCCTCACGACCCCCCACCTCCTCTGTAATATCCTCTCTTCGGCGTGTCAACTCCAGCTCCATTGCGTGGTTCATGGCCCAACACAACCGGTAATCATGCTCATGGCAACTGATCCCGATGACCGTTACTTCCGGATCTGGTTCAATATCGAGTTTGAGTTTGACTTTGGCCATAACGTTTGGAGCAGACTAATGAAAGTGATCTCGAGTTCAAAGGTAGCTGTGACATTGCTTGAACCTGGATCATGAAGTAGGTTTTGTTGCTTAGATCAAAAGCGCAACAGCATCGTGGTTTCGTTGGCGGCTATCGACGAAGCCCACTATGTCCCATCACCGGAAGTATCTCTTTTTGGCCGTCGATTCGTCGGCCCGGGTCTACGACGTGGCTTGGGTACTGGACCGATTTCGGTCGAAACGCTCAGAGAACTTGCCACATTGTTCTTCGGGGGCCTTGGCGGGCGTGGCTTTCGTGAACGCATACTCGAAAAAGCATCCTGTGCCGCTTCCTGCTCAGCACTTTTTTTGCTGATCCCTCTACCCGTGCCTTTTACCTTTCCTTCAATATGCACCTCTGCGACGTATTGTTTTCCGCGTCCCTTACCGCCTTCTTCATTAATTACGAACTCCACGCGTTTACGACGTTTCTGGCCCCATTCCAACAATCGGCTTTTGCCATCGCGGTCCTCTTTTTCCAACTCCTTCAGGTCGAAATGGACGTTGATCAACTTGATGACCACTTTACGTGTCCGTTCGTAGCCGCGATCCAGGAACATGGCACCGATCAGCGCTTCCATTGCATTACCGGGAACCGATGATTCTTGGGATCGGGCAACATTGCTTTCCATGACCCGTTCGATCTGCGTATGTTGGGCCAATAGGTTCAATTGACTTCGACTTACAAGCTTACTGCGCATGCGCGTAAGGAACCCTTCGCCTTTTTCAGGGTACGTATTAAAGAGCAATTCGCCGATAATGGAATCCAGGATGGCATCGCCCAAGAATTCCAAGCGTTCATTATCGGGAAGGTCGGGTCTGTCCTCAGTAACTGCGCTCACGTGCCGCAGTGCTTGGCGGTAAAGCGGCAGATCACCGGGTGTAAGGCCTAATGTAGATCTGCACCACGCACGCACACGACGCTCTTCTGCATTTCGTGCTCGGCTGAAAAGGCTACGGAACAAAACGTGGGTCAATGGTACTTACGGAAGATCACCGAGGTATTGTGTCCTCCAAAACCGAAGGTATTGCTAAGTGCGATGTTCACTGTTCGCTTTTCTGCCTTGTTGAATGTAAAATTCAACTTAGCGTCCAATACAGGGTCGTCAGTGAAGTGATTGATCGTTGGAGGAACAATATCGTTCTTCACGGCCATGATCGCCGCAACACCTTCTACGGCCCCTGCCCCACCGAGCAAGTGGCCTGTCATACTCTTCGTAGAACTAATATTGAGCTTATACGCATGTTCACCGAATAAGCGCTGGATCGCTTTTACTTCTTGCGGGTCGCCGATCGGTGTGCTTGTTCCGTGGGTATTGATATAATCAATATCCGTTGCATCAATACCAGCATCGTGCATGGCGTGCTTCATACACAGCTCAGCTCCAAGACCGTCCGGGTGAGGTGCTGTTATGTGGTAGGCATCGCTGCTCATACCCCCGCCGATCACTTCAGCATAGATGGTTGCGCCGCGAGCTTTGGCGTGTTCCAGATCTTCAAGTATGATCGCCGCACCGCCTTCGCCCAGAACGAACCCATCCCGGTCCTTATCATAAGGCCGAGAAGCGGTTCCGGGGTCATCATTGCGCGTGCTCATAGCATGCAACGCGTTGAATCCACCAACACCAGCCTCATAGACCGCAGCCTCACTCCCGCCTGTTACCACAGCCACACAGGTGCCAAGTCGGATGTAGTTGAAAGCATCGATCATCGCGTTGTTGCTACTAGCACAAGCACTGGCCGTAACATAACTCGGTCCATAGAGCACATGGCGCATGCTGATCAACCCAGCAGCACTATCGGCTATCATCTTTGGGATGAAGAATGGGTTGAAACGCGGTGTTCCATCACCCTGTCCAAAACCGATACACTCGTCCTGGAAGGTTTTCAAGCCACCAATACCACTGCCCCAGATCACGCCGATCCGCTCCCGGTCCGCCTTATCAAGATCCAGTCCGCTATCCTTCATGGCCTCATCGGCACAAACGACAGCGAATTGGCTGTACGGGTCCATTTTACGCGCTTCTTTTCTATCCATGAAGTCCTCGGGGTTGAACCCTTTGACCTCACAGGCGAATCGCGTTTTGAATTTAGCTGGATCAAAGCGAGTGATTGGCGCAGCTCCGCTACGGCCGCTCACCAAGCCCTCCCAGTACTCCTTTAGGGTGTTCCCGAGTGGAGTGAGCGCACCCAGACCAGTGACAACCACGCGTCTGAGCTCCATGCTAAATACGTTTACTTGGCGTTCTTTTCCACGTAATCCACAGCCTGACCCACGGTTTGGATCTTCTCGGCTTGATCATCCGGGATAGCAATATTGAACTCTTTCTCGAACTCCATAATGAGCTCGACAGTATCAAGGCTATCCGCGCCAAGGTCGTTGGTGAAGCTAGCTTCGTGCGTTACCTCGGCCTGGTCTACTCCGAGCTTATCCACGATAATAGCGATGACCCTTGACTTAATATCCGACATGTTCTTGTTGTTATTTGTTGAACAGGGTGCAAAGGAAAGCATTTTCGACATGCGCACGCATGATCTTATTTGAATGGCACCAACACGTGGTCCAATCCCTTGCGCTTCAGGTCGGGAACTTGACAATTTTTTGCTGGGAACCCGATGGGGATCAGCAAAAATGGTCGCTCATTGGACGGGCGATCCAGAATTCCCGCTAAAAAATTCATTGGGCTTGGCGTATGCGTTAGCGTAGCCAATCCGGCATTATGCGCTGCTGCTAAAAGCATTCCGGTAGCAATTCCAACACTTTCAGCCGCGTAATAGTTCTGGTGCTTATTACCATCGGCATCCATTTCATAGGCGCGTTTGAATACCACGATGAGCCAAGGGGCGATATCCAAGAACGGCTTGTTCCAGTCTGTCGCGAACGGCTTCAGGTCATCCAACCACTCCTCGGACATACGGCTTTCATAGTTGATCTTTTCTTCTTGCTCAGCGGCTTCGCGGATCTTGTGCTTCAGAGCTGGGTTTCCTACCACGCAAAAAGTCCATGGTTGTTTATGGGCCCCACTTGGTGCGGTATTCGCCGTGCGCACCACCTCAGCGATCACATCGAACGGAACCGGTTCGTCACTGAAGTAGCGAATGGTGCGTCTTCGGTCCATAAGACCATGGAATTGCCTTGCACGATCCAGCATTTCAGTAGGACCATAGCGAATAAAATCGAGCGGTACGTGGGGCGCTTCGTCTTCCATGATGGGATGAAGTTCGGGAGGAATTCCAGGATCACACCAAAACCTCACCTTTGCGCCATGTTCCGCGTGGCGATATTGGCATCAGGCAGTGGCACGAATGCCCAGCGACTTATCGAACACTTCAACGAAAATGACCGTGTGGATATCACCTTGATCGGATGCGATAAACCCCAGGCCGGCGTGTTACAAAGGGCATGGGATATGGGAATTCCGAGTTATTTGTTCAATGGTGCAGCCCTTAAGGATGGCATCTTACTGAAAGAGCTCCAAGGTCAACGAATCGACCTGATCGTACTGGCGGGATTCATGCGATTGATCCCAAAAGAAATAGTGCTGGCCTATCCCGATCGCATCATCAATATTCATCCTTCGCTCCTGCCTGAATATGGCGGCAAAGGCATGTACGGAGAACACGTACATCGCGCTGTGATCGCGGCAGGTGAAAATGAAAGCGGGATCACCATCCACCTGGTGAACGAGCAGTATGATCAGGGAAAGCACTTATTACAAGTGCGATGCTCTGTGTTACCGACCGACACCCCGGAAACGTTGGCTGCGCGCATCCACCATTTAGAGCATGAACACTATCCCAAAGTGGCAGAAAAGTATTTGGATCACCTTGAGGAGAAGCTTGGCGGCATCGGCCACCAAACATGATCGTTGCTCACAAATACCGGACAATCACCAATAAATAACGAATGCATTATTTCGACCTCAAACAGATCGGCAAAGCCTTTTTGATCCTTTTCGCGGTGATCGACATCGTTGGTGGGATACCCTTGATCCTGGATGTACGCCAAAAGGCAGGTAAGATCTACCCGGCGCGTGCAACGCTGGTAAGTATGGGGATCATGATCACATTCCTTTATCTGGGCGAGACCATTCTTTCCATACTTGGTATCGACGTGCGCTCCTTCGCAGTCGCTGGAGCCTTGATCCTATTCTTCATTGCGTTGGAAATGGTCCTTGGACTAAAACTGTTCAAAGAAGACCTTTCCGCACCGGGGCTTACGGATGCTTCGGCGGATAACAAAGTGTACAGCATAGTGCCTTTAGCATTTCCTGTAATTGCCGGTGCAGGCACGATCACAACTGTATTATCACTCCGAGCAGAGTTCGATCGGCCGAATATTCTTATTGCGATCATCCTGAATATGATCCCGGTCGTATTGGTGCTCTTACTCACTTCGCGTATCGAGCGTTTGCTAGGCAGGGTTGGGCTGATCGTGATCCGCAAAGCCTTTGGAATTATTCTGTTGGCGATATCCGTTAAGTTGTTCGCAGGTAATATTACCTTCCTATTCCCTTCCACCTGAGAACGGGATCACGCCCGATCAACAACATGAAGGTCACGATCCATACGGACGGTGCTGCAAGCGGAAACCCCGGTCCCGGTGGTTATGGTGCTGTATTGGAAAGCGGGAAATACCGCAAGGAATTGTGGGGGGGCTTCAGGCTTACTACCAATAACCGCATGGAACTGCTAGCCGTGATCATTGCGTTGGAGGCGCTAAAAAATCCAGGAACGGATGTGTTGGTGGTGAGCGACAGTAAATACGTGGTTGATGCTGTTGAGCAAGGCTGGTTATTAGGCTGGGAAAAGAAGGGGTTCGCGAAGAAGAAGAACTCGGATCTCTGGCGGCGATTCTTGAACGTATTCCGCCAGCACAATGTGAAGTTCCAATGGATCAAGGGCCATAACGGTCATCCACTTAATGAACTATGTGACCAATTGGCCGTAGCTGCTTCGCAACAGAAAAAACTCGACGCCGATGAGGGATATGAAGCGTCCCTTTCGGGTGGTCAACTATTCGACGGTGGTTGATCGCGATCATTCACATCGACATATATTCGCAACCTATGGCCAAACTTTACGCCACAATAAACAGTGCAGAAGGTCCAGTGGAACTTGAACGGAAGGCCACTTCCGCTCCATGGTCTTTGATTGGTGAAGGCGCACCTGATCTTGTAAGAACCGGCCCTAGCAGTTACAGCTTGGTACACAATGGTCGCAGCTACCGCGTTCTGGTCTTGAAAGAAGACCGCGAGAACAATACGGTAAGGTTGCGCATTGGCAGCGGCAGTTACACTGTTCAGCTACAGGACGAACAGAGCCGTATGATGCACACCTTGGGGTTCGACAAGGCGGTGAAGAAAGTACGCGAGATCAAAGCTCCAATGCCCGGACTGGTCTTGAATATTATGGTGAAGCCCGGAGACGTCATAAAAAAGAATGATCCGATACTTGTACTGGAGGCGATGAAAATGGAGAATCTGATCAAAGCACCAAGTGATTCGATCGTTTCATCCGTTCAGGCAGAACAAGGCAAGGCTGTTGAGAAAGGGCAGATCCTGGTATGTTTTGAGTGAGCAGCATCGCTAAGAATTGAAAGTTCTCACTTTCATTCTTTGATGTGATCGCTACCTTTACCACATGGACCGCAAACAATTTCTTTCTCGCTCTTTGAAAGCAACGGTGGGCACTTTGGTTGCCGGACCCTTGTTAGCCAATACTTCCGGATGTAATTCACCGGAGTCTCCTGAACAAGGAATTCCTGCATCTGATGGAACACCCGGGTCTTCGACCGTTCAGGTTGTGCTCTCACAAATTGCATTACCTTATGCGTATAACGCGCTGGAACCCGCGATCGATGCCGAGACCATGGAGATCCACTACAGCAAGCACCATGCAGGGTATGTAAAAAAAGGGAATGCCGCCATTGAAGAAGGCAATGTCAAGGCCGCGAATGAAATGGATCTGATGGCCACGATCGGTCAGTACGGTGCGGGCGTCCGGAACAACGTTGGTGGCACATGGAATCACAACATGTTCTGGGAAGTAATGGCACCTGCTTCAGGAACGTTACCTATAGGCAAGGTACTCGATGCGATCAACGGAAGCTTCGGTTCCTTGGATGAGTTCAAGACCGCATTCGCGGATGCCGGAATGAAACGGTTCGGTAGCGGATGGGCCTGGCTGGTAGAACGCAATGGCAAGCTGGAGATCGGCAGCACACCGAACCAGGACAACCCTCTAATGGATGTCAGTGAATTCAAAGGAAAGCCGCTCCTGTGCTTGGATGTTTGGGAACACGCCTACTATTTGCATTACCAGAACAAACGCAACGACTACGTAGCGAACTGGTGGAGCATCGTGAATTGGGATGCGGTCGCTAAGCGATGGGGGTGATCCAATTACTTCAGTTTCTTGCACCTCGTGGATAATGCACCACTTTCGATCATGGTCGATAGTTCAGCGGCGATATCCGTGAATCGTGTTCGTGGACCACAGGAATAGAGTTCCTTCAATGGGTCCTTATCCGTGATCATTCCCATAAGCTCTGGGATCTCAGGCGCTTCATACAATGCTGCGTATGTAGCATAATCCATATTCAAGAATGCTACGTTCGGACCAATTCCGCGATTATCCAAGAGGTATCCCTTGCCAAGGTCCGTGGGTCTGGGTGGTCCATTCTCAGAGCGCAGGTCGCTAGGTGCGGGATAAGAAATTATGGTAGAACCATCTTCCGAAAGCAACACAGGAACATGATCCGCATGATCTTCTTTCGTACTGTACACCAACACATGAGGACCTGTATCTGCCATTGCTGGCATTTCCGTGGATATGTCGGTCCCGGATGTGGTAGTGGTCTCTTTGTTGCTCATCTCCTTTTGGCCGCAACAGGCATAGGCAAATACCAGAACACTCCCGATCAGAAAAGTCTTCATCGCGCTACGATAATGCGTTCGTTCCGTACTCCTTTATCCGTGATCATTCGCAAGAGGTAAGCGCCTTCTGCATACGTGCTCAGGTCCATGGTAACTCGGGTCCCTGCCACAGAATTAAGGATCGGTTTGGCCACTACGTGCCCATTGAGGTCGATCAGTTCTAGTTGTTCAAGTGATCCATTGAACTCGGAAAGATCGATGAACAGATTGCTCAGTACAGGGCTGGGGAAGACACGGATCCCGGCCGTGGCGATGCTTTCTTCCACTCCAACAGTAGCCCCTCGTTGAATATCCATCTGTAACAAATAAGTGCCTAGTTCACCTGCGAAATAAGGAGCCACATGGAAGTAAACCGTACCGCCTCCGTTGAGTACGATATTCCCGCTTGAGACATCATCGAACACAGGAGACCATGTGCTACCATCCGTGGAATAGGACCAGAGACAGTCCACTGTATATGTGTTGCCGTTCCCACTATTGTACGCATCATGCACTCGCGCGTTTATCGAGTAATTGTTACCTGCAGAAAGATCGATCGCGTAGAAATCCTGATCGGTACCCGTATGCAAATTGGACCCGGTAGTGTTCACAGATGCATTGTTTCCACTGAAATTAACGGTCATTGTCGCGGCTTGTGCAATGGCATCGTTCACTTCATATTGATCGGGTTGTTGTGTTGCTGCGGTAACCGTAACAAATATGGGGTTCGAGAAATAGCTGGAACCAGTAAGCTGCCAACCCGTGTTGTTGGGATTATGCTGCGCCGCGATCAAGTAAGTCCCTGGACCTACCGTTACGCTGACTGGCCCGAATGTGAGATACGGCGCTATATAGGAATAGCCACTTGGTAGTCCTTGGTTCTCATCCAATAAACCGACATCCTGTGCCCAAGAGCCATCCAGATTATACATGGCCACACCGTATTGTCCTAGGAATGTGCTGAAGCCATCGTTCTGGATATTCAGGTTCACGGATATTTGTCCCCCTTGCGTAAGGGAGGTTCCTGGACTCACTACCATCGCTGTAGCAACCTCCAGATCATTCGGGTTGATCACATTTATTTGAGGTAAGTTCGTATAGCCACCATTGTTGCCCACCAACACCCATTCTCCTCCAGTTGGTCGATAGAAAACACCCACATAATACACACCCGGCAACATGCTGAACAATCCAGTGGTAGAGAATGTCAGGTCACTGTTATAGGCATTACCCGCAGGCAGTGTATAGCCGCTTAATGTTTGTACGAACCCATAGAAGTTATTGGCATTATCGAAAACCGCAGCAGCATAGTCACCACTGAATCCATTCGTACCGTTATTGACGATGTTAGTGGAGACACTGAATGCTTGTCCATAATACAGTGTGGATGCGGATGGTGTAACATAGTTGTACAATGCCATGGTATTTGTTGGTGTTCCACCACCACCACCTCCGCCTGTTGCCGGTGTAATGCCGACCAGCGCTTGTTGCCCGCTGTTATAGCCACCGGAGCCACCGCCCGTTCCAGTGGAACCTGGATTGAGCGCACCTACTTGGAAATAGCCATCTGCTTGCCCAGACCAGCCCCAATTGAAGTGAAAGAAGTTGTTGTCGTTGTATCCATCCGCCACGAAACAGTGCCCGCCACCGGTCCCAAGTCCAGCATAAAGGATCGGTCTGCTGGCGTCCAATTCAGCACGCAGCATGTCGGTCCATTGTTGTTCGGAATAGTTCTCTCGTTTCTCTCCATGCATCGCAGTGCTATACCCAAAATAGGTTTTCATTGCATATTCCGAACAGGCCTGAATGGGGCTACCTGATGTGATCATGTACGCATTACTCGTTTGAGGGCTGTACTCCATGTCCACGCTTACACCACAGTGGTACATCAGGGTAGCAACCGCGCTATTCGCACTGTTCACCGCATTGGGCATTGAACTCCAGTCATAGGTCGTGCTTCCGAAATTGGCACTCAGCGTACCATAGTTCGGTGCATTGTAAGAATGGAAACCTGCTCCATTTGCTGGATGATTGTGGTACTTCATTACCTGCGCCATGGCCGTTGCGACACAACCCGAAACAGAGCCACCAGGGCATTGTGCATTAACGTGCGGTGTTTGCCCCCAAGTGGTCTGTAACAGTGGATTCACCGCTCGTTCTGCACCACTGAACTGCAGGGCATCCGTGAGCACCATTCCCCATTGGGCTGTTACCTGAGGATCGACACTTGCTCCTTGTTGGATCACAGCACGCAACTCCTGCGTGTACCCTTCGAACCACTTTGCTATCTGCGCCGGTAGATCACCGGTCGGGAAAACCGACTCCGTCGAATAAGCCAAGATCGGTAGGGCAGCGTCATCGCCGGAAACAACAATGAATCCTTGATCGGCAACATTGTAGATGCGATACAGTGTAGAGCCTCCTTCGGTCTTACTGACCACCAATTGCAATTGCTCGGAACGAAGCCCCGCTACGCGGCTTTCCATGAACCGTTGAGCAACGGTGCGCGCTATGGATTCAGGAACTTGTGCTGCCTGAGTTTGATCAGGTCCGACCAAAGAAGCAGCAATGAGCACGAGCGATACGACACAAAAACGCAGAGAAGAGAGTCCGTTTGGATTCATTTGGTTAGGGATTGATAGGATGGTTCGGAACAGAGCAAAGCTATTACAATGCTGCGCCGAGTACAATACCTAATTCGGGGGATATGGGTAGGTGCCGCCCCTCAGAGACAGATGATCCCGGTTTCAGTCTGCCACTAATTCAATGTCGAAATCAACCAATTCCACGAATTGACGAATGCGATCATCGATATCCTCACGGGACAATTCCGTCAAGCGCTCAATGCCGAATTTTTCACAGGTAAAGCTCGCCATAGCACTTCCGACAATAATGGCGCGCTTCAGATTATCGAAGCTATGGTCCTTCGTGTGTGCCAAGTAACCGATGAATCCACCAGCAAACGTATCACCGGCACCGGTAGGATCAATAATATCTTCGAGCGGTAACGCCGGTGCAAAGAACACCCGGTCATTACCGAACAGCAAAGCGCCGTGTTCTCCTTTCTTGACTACAAGGAACTTTGGGCCCATTGCCATGATCTTGGCGGCCGCTTTCACCAAACTGTGTTCGCCGCTCAATTGGCGTGCCTCGGCATCATTGATCGTGAGAATATCGACCCGAGCGATCACTTCTTTCAGCTTATCCATGGCGATATCCATCCAGAAGTTCATGGTGTCCATGACCACCATTGCAGGCCGCTTATCCATTTGGTCCAATACCTTACCCTGTACCGTCGGGTCAAGGTTTCCAAGCATTACGTATGAAGCTTTGCGATACGCTTCCGGCAACACCGGGTCCAGTTCAGTCAATACGTTCAAACGCGTTTCAAGCGTGTCACGGTTATTCATATCGTAGTGATACTTACCACTCCAGAAGAAACTTTCCTTGCCTTTAAGCACTTCCAAACCACTTAGGTCAACGCCGCGTTTGCGCAAGTCCTGCATAACTGCCTCTGGAAAATCATCGCCCACAACACTTACAAGGCCCATTTTCTCTAAGAAGACCGAAGCGGCCAAAGAGATGTAAGTGGCAGCGCCACCAACAGTTTTTTCAGCTATGCCGAACGGGGTTTCAATGCGATCAAAAGCGACAGTGCCTACAGTGATGAGTTCCATGTTCTACGTGTTGTACAGGGGTTATCCAAAGCGAGAAAGCCGCTGTTCTGCGGCTTTCTTTTGCTCCCCGGGCTGGACTTGAACCAGCGACCCCATGATTAACAGTCATGTGCTCTAACCAGCTGAGCTACCAGGGAAGGTTTCCCGTTTAAGGGACGGCAAAAGTAGAACGATCAGTGGATATGGCAATAAGTAAGTGAATAATTCGGGCCGAACCTTGCTACAAGCCAGTGTCACAGCGGTCTTATTGGCCAATGACCTCAACGTTCGGTCCGTAACCTCGGTGATCACAAAAATTCAAGAATCTTACATATGGCCTTACCCGGGGGACAATTATTGCATGGTACAATACCGTCACTTACTCATAAAGACCTCCAACATGCGTCCAATCTTTCTGTTCATAATATACAAATCTCTACCCTTAAGTGATGTAAAATAAGGAGTAATTGATACCTTGTAAGCTGTTTAGTAGCAATCCGATTGAATAGTTACGGTCACGATCCAGGGTGCCGGACGCAAGGCTTCCTCAGACGGAAGACCCGGAGGCAGTTTAATAATCGAATAGTATTAGGAAATGCGCATTGCTTTCATATTCTTTCTGACGGTTGCGATAGCTGTTTCATCTAACGCCCAGTTCTATCCGGAAGCAAATGCCAGTTGGTACGGGCGTGATGATAACGGCGGCCCTCCTGGTTTCGATGTTTGGCTCACGATGAGGTCTTCGCCAGACACATTGCTTAACGGCACTATTTACAAAAGGATATCGGAATACAATGACGCTACTTCACCTTATTTCAATAGGGATCATTATGTTCGCTCCGCCCCGAATGGTAAGGGTTATGTTTATCTGCCCGATTCGGCAGCTGAGTTTCTTACTGGCGATTTGTCTGCACAGACCGGAGATACGGTGTTTAATGTTCTGTTATCTCTAACAGGCACAAGCTGGATTTCCTATTAGAAGCCATCTCAAAAATAACTTTTGAGAATTATCATTACGCAAGCCAACTGCACCATGCCTAAGAAGAGGTCTGCATGGTATTCATACCGAACGAATGTACGGCGCGAGTTAAACA